>Ga0256834_1002733_pt1 | contig 10938 bp, 11 predicted proteins | sample 4281140metaG_FD_190536 | JGI IMG/M metagenome (GOLD analysis project Ga0256834, IMG submission 190536) | Hydrothermal vent microbial communities from East Pacific Rise, Pacific Ocean - 4281-140 | ecosystem: Environmental > Aquatic > Marine > Hydrothermal vents | place: Pacific Ocean: East... | reverse complement strand
CGCGGCGGGTCATGCTGTCGCCCTTGAACTCGCGATACCCCTCTATCGAGAGGGTGAGCGATTTGAGCAGCGGGATGCCGACAAAAACCATCCCCGCGATCACGGCCAGCAAGGCCACGGCAAATCCTATCGGACTATCCATTTTAATACCTCAAACAAAAAACCCGCCCCGCGTGTGCGGGGCGGGCTTATATTTAGCCATTTTTCAGCTTAGTTCAATGCAGCATCGGTGATGATGTGGGTGAAAGCACCTTCGGGGGCCTTCGAGATCACAGGATCGTCACCGCCGGCAAGCAGCGAATCAACCGTGCGTTGATAGTCGGCCTCATCCAAAGCGCCGTTGGAGCCAGCTGTGAGCTTGGCAATTTCGCCCATCATGCGGGTCTGGTGCTCAATGGTTTGTGCGCCGGTTTCGTCATAATCCAGCACAATCGCGGCGGCGGCATCGGGGTTTTCCTCAGCCCATTTCCAGCCCTTCATCGAAGCGCGCACAAAACGCACCATGCGGTCTACGAACTCTGGGTCTGACAGGTTTTCTTCAAGCACATAAAGCCCGTCTTCCAGCGTGGCCACGCCTTGGTCCTGATACTTGAACACCACCAGCTCTTCGGGCGTCAGCCCCGCATCAATGATCTGCCAATACTCGTTATAGGTCATGGTCGACACACAGGCCGCTTGGCCCTGAAGGATCGGGTCAACGTTAAAGCCCTGCTTGAGCACGGTCACGCCATCATCGCCACCATCGGTGGAAAGGCCCAGCTGCGCCATCCAGCTCAGGAACGGGAATTCGTTGCCATAAAACCAGACGCCCAGCGTTTTGCCCGCGAAATCAGCGGTGGTTTCCACGCCCGCATCACGGCGGCAGGTCAGCATCATGCCCGAGCTTTTGAACGGCTGAGCGATGTTCACCAGCGGCAGGCCCTTTTCGCGAGCAGACAGCGCCGACGGCATCCAGTCTACCACCACGTCAGCACCGCCACCGGCGATCACTTGGCTTGGTGCCACATCGGGGCCGCCCGCCTTGATCTCCACGTTCAGGCCTTCATCCTCATAATAGCCGTTTTCCAGCGCCACATAATAGCCGGCAAACTGCGCTTGCGTGACCCATTTTAGCTGCAAGGTCACGTCGTCTTGGGCTTGGGCCGCAAAGCCGCCCAATGCCAAAGCGCCCGTAAGCAAACCTGTTTTGACCAAATTCATTCTCTTCTCCCTTGTTGGTGGCCCCGTCACTTTCGTTGTGACGGATGCCAGAATGTAGCTTTACGCTCAATGAGCGCAACGATACCATAAAATGCAGATCCGGCAACCGCCGCAACCACAATTTCTGCCCAGACCAGATCCAGCTCAAGCCGCCCTGCTCCGGTTGAAATCCTGAAGCCCATGCCCACAATGGGCGAACCAAAGAACTCGGCGACAATTGCGCCGATTAACGCCAGGGTACTCGCTATTTTCAAACCATTAAATATAAAAGGTGCGGCCGCCGGCAGGCGAAGCTTGAACAGGCTCTGCCAATAGCTGGCCGCATATGTGCGCATCAAGTCTTTCTGCATTTTATCAGCCGCGTCAAGCCCCTGCACGGTGTTTACCAGCACAGGAAAGAAGATCATGATGACGACAACAGCGGCTTTTGACTGCCAGTCAAAGCCAAACCACATCACCAAAATCGGGGCCATGCCGATGATCGGCAGCGCCGCCACAAAGTTGCCAATCGGCAGCAAGCCGCGCTTGAGAAAATCGGAGCGGTCTATCGCCAGCGCGGTGAGAAACGCCGCCGTGCAGCCCATGGCATAGCCGGTGAGCGCACCCTTGACAAAGGTCTGGATAAAGTCCGCCATCAGGATATCGGTGGAGGAAACAAAGGCGGTATAGATCATGGACGGTGGTGGCAGAATCACCGGCGAAATGCCGGAGCCGCGCACGATCAGCTCCCACATAAGCACCAGCGTAACGCCAAAAATGGTGGCCGAGGTGATGCTCTGCCAGCGCCCCGGCGCTTGCCGCGCGATCCATATATTTATGCCCCAGCCAATGGCCCAAACGGCAAGGGCTGCTACGATCAAGCTCATGCGAGAAACCCCATACGTTTTTTGGTGATCCGCTCGGCCAAGCCGACGCTAGACACCAGCACCGCCGCCATCGCCGCCGCAAATATAAGCGCCGCCCAAATGATAATCGTGGTGCCATAATAGTTGCCTTGCAGCATCCGCGCGCCAAGGCCACCATCCTGAGAGATCGTCAGCTCCCCCACAATCGCGCCCACCAGCGAGGCCGCAACCCCGATTTTGAGCGAGGTAAACAGGTAAGGCACCGATGACGGCAGCCGCAGCTTCCAGAAAATTTGTGATTTAGAGGCAAACCAGGTGCGCATCTGGTCAAGCTGTATCGAATCAGGGCTGCGCAGCCCCTTCACCATGCCGACCACCACCGGAAAAAAGCTCAGGTAAGCCGAAATAACCGCTTTCGGAATTAGCCCCGAAAGCCCGACCGCATTCAGCACCACGATAATCATCGGTGCCAGCGCCAGTATCGGAATGGTTTGGCTGGTAATCACCCACGGCATCACCGAATTATCCATGGCTTTGTTGTGCACAATCCCGACCGCCAGCAAAATGCCAAGCCCCGTACCAAAGACAAAGCCGAGCAAGGTGGCCGAAAGCGTTAGCCACGCGTGGCGCAGCAGGGATTTTTTATCCCCCAGCACCTTGGAAATACGCTCTGAAAAAGGCTTCCCCTCGCTGCGGTTCCACTTTTTAATCGCGGCTGTGCCGGTCGATTTCCAAATCTCCGCCGCCACTTGGTCGGGCGTGGGCAGGCGCGGTTTTTTCTGGGTCCATGTGTCGGCCACCAGCTCGGTAAAGCTCAGCTCATAGCCGCCACGGGTGGCTTTATCATAAGCCCAGTTTTTGTTCAGCACGACGGCAAAAGCATACCAAAGTGCAAAGATCACCAAAGTGACCGTAAGAATAGGAAAGAAGTTACGCATACCACCCCCGTAGGGTGTGTGGTCCCCACGCACCGTTGCTCAAGCCCCTACGCATCATCACCATGCCCCGCCCGCAAGCCTTCGCGCACCCTGTGCGCCAGTTCCAAAAATTCCGGCGTTTCCCGAATATCCAGCGGCCGCTCTTTGGGCAAGGTGCTCTCGATCACCTCCGTCACCCTGCCCGGGCGCGGCGACATCACCACAATTTTGGTGCTTAAATACACCGCCTCGGGGATAGAGTGGGTCACAAATCCAATGGTTTTATTCGTTTTCGCCCAGAGCTGCAAAAGCTGCTCATTCAGGTGGTCGCGCACAATCTCGTCAAGCGCACCGAAAGGCTCGTCCATCAGCAAAATATCGGCATGAAAGGCCAACGCCCGCGCAATGCTGGCCCGCTGCTGCATGCCGCCCGAAAGCTGCCACGGAAACTTGTTTTCAAATCCCTTCAGGTCCACCAGCGCCAGCACCTCCTCCACCTGCTTTTTCTGCTCGGCTTTAGAGATGCCCATAATCTCCAACGGCAGCTTGATGTTGCCACCAATCGTGCGCCAAGGGTAAAGCCCCGCCGCCTGAAACACAAAGCCATAGGCCCGCTTGCGCCGCGCTTCCCGAGGCGTCATCCCGTTCACGCACACGCTGCCGCCCGTTGGGGTTTCAAGGTCCGCCAACACCCGCAAAAATGTGGTTTTGCCGCAGCCCGAAGGCCCGATAAAGCTGACAAACTCACCCTTGTTGATGGTCAGGTCCACGTCTTTGAGCGCGTGCACCGGCCCGTCATTGGTCTCGAAGGTCAGGCAGAGTTTTTCGGCCTTGATCACTATATCTGACTGCACGTTAAACCCCACTCGCCGGAATGCCCGCGCGCTCGACAGGGCGCGGGGCGGTCAGGTCTTTCCACTTGGAAAGCGCTGTATTCACGGTCGCATTTGGCTCCCGCGCCACAAATTCCCCGTGGCCTTCCTGCGTTTTAATCTCGCCATCCATCACGGCAACTTGCCCGCGTGTCAGCGTATAGCGTGGCAGGCCCTTCACCTGCTTGCCCTCGAACACGTTGTAATCAATGTTGGATTGCTGGCTGTCCGCCGCAATGGTTTTCTCCTTCTCAGGGTCCCAGACCACAAGGTCCGCATCGGCCCCCACCATAACCGCCCCCTTCTTGGGGTAGCAATTCAGGATTTTCGCAATATTCGTCGAGGTCACCGCTACAAACTCGTTCATCGTCAGGCGGCCCGTGGCCACACCATGCGTCCAGAGCATCGGCATCCGGTCCTCAAGCCCGCCTGTGCCGTTGGGTATCTTGGAAAAATCCCCCACGCCAAAGCGCTTCTGCTCGGTGGTAAAGGCGCAATGGTCCGTGGCCACCACGCTCAAGCTGCCGCTTTGCAGCCCCGCCCACAGGCTATCCTGATGCTGCTTGTTGCGGAAAGGCGGAGACATAACCCGCCGCGCCGCATGGTCCCAATCCGTGTTAAAATACTCGCTCTCATCCAGCGTAAGATGCTGAATCAACGGCTCCCCCCACACCCGCTTGCCCTGCATCCGCGCCCGCCGAATAGCCTCATGGCTATCCTCGCAGCTGGTGTGCACCACATAAAGCGGCGCACCTGCCATATCGGCAATCATAATCGCGCGGTTGGTCGCCTCGCCCTCCACCTGCGGCGGGCGGGAATAGGCGTGCCCCTCGGGGCCGGTATTGCCCTCGGCCAGCAATTGCGCCGTCAACTCCGCCACCACATCACCGTTTTCGGCATGCACCAAAGGCGTCGCCCCCAGCTCGGCACAGCGCTTGAAGCTGGCGTAAAGCTCGTCATCATTCACCATCAGCGCGCCCTTGTAAGCAAGGAAATGCTTAAAGGTGTTAATCCCGCGCCCGACAACCTCCTGCATGTCATCAAACACCTGCTCCCCCCACCACGTCACCGCCATATGGAACGAATAATCGCAATTCGCACGGGTCGATTTATTATCCCAGCGCTTGAGCGCATCCAGCAGGCTTTCCCCCGGATTAGGCAGCGCGAAATCCACCACCATCGTGGTGCCGCCCGCCAAGCCCGCCCGCGTGCCACTCTCGAAATCATCGCTGGAATAAGTGCCCATAAACGGCATTTCCAAATGCGTGTGCGGGTCAATCCCGCCGGGCATAATGTAGCAGCCCGTGGCGTCCAGCACTTCATCGCCGCTCAGGTTCGGCCCGATCTCCACAATCCGCCCCCCCTCGATTTTCACATCGGCTTTGTAGGTCAGATCTGCGGTCACCACGGTGCCGCCCTTAATTACTTTAGTCATGTCAGTCTCCCTATGGGCATGTTTCCAGTGCCGCGCTTAGGTCGCGGTCTTTCAGTATCATTGAATAATTATTAGCGCGGGCAAAGGCACAGGCCGCCCCCCAGTCTACGCCGGTATCGGTATATTCTGCCGCAAACACCGGCTTTCCGGCAGCAATATAGGCGCTCACATCGCCGCACCAGCCATCGGCAAAACAATCCTCGGTAATCACAAAATCCATCATCTCCACCAGCTCACCCGTCAGCTCCGGCACGTTTTTCTGGCCAATTTCCAGGTTCACACTGTGCGCCGCCCGCACCAGCATGCGCAGATAGGCCAGCGTATCTTCCCGCGTCAGGTTAAAGCCGCTATCATTCCGGTAAACATCCATATTATCCGGCTCCACCGCCTGAAACCCCTTCATCGCACATTTCATAAACCGCTGCTGCATAATGGCCGGAATGGTATAAGGCTCGCGAATATCAATAAAAAACTCGTCGGGCCACTCTTCATAGCGCTTGCCCACCACACCCGCAGGAAACAGGCTCACATCGCTTCGGTAGGTCTCCATCGTGCCCACACTAACATAGCAAATAGTATAGACACCCGCCGCGTTCAGCGCTGCAATTTCCGCCCGCGTCACACTATCAGGGTCAGTATCAAAAACCGCCACGCCCAAAGGGGGCCGCACAGGTTCGCTGAGCTGCCAATCCCAAGCCGCCCCCACTTGCGGCGCGGCCAAAGCCACATGGGCTGACAACACCACCCATAAAAAACCCGCAAAAAACCGCTTCATCAAAACCCTCTCTACTTTGTCAAAATATCCCGGGGGCGCGGGGGCTGGCCCCCGCTCCGGCATTCGCGACTACTCCACAATCTCGGCTGTTTCCACCACCGCATGCAACAGCACATCCGCCCCCGCCGTGGCCCATTCCTTTGATATCTCCTCGGCCTCGTTATGGCTAAGCCCGTCCACACAAGGGCACATCACCATCGCCGTGGGCGCACTCCGGTTAATCCAACACGCATCATGCCCCGCACCAGAAATAATATCACGGTGGCTATACCCCAGCCGCTCGGCCGCGTTTCGCACCGCACTCACACAGCCTTCATCAAAAGTCACAGGGTCAAACCCGCCAACCTTTTCAAAGCTCACGCCCAGCCCCATGGCCCCCGCAATTTGCGAAGCGCCCTCGCGGAAATCGTTCTCCATCCGCGTGATCGTATCCAGATCAGGCGACCTGAAATCAACGGTAAACACCACCTTGCCGGGAATCACATTACGCGAATTCGGATACACATCAATATGCCCCGCCGCACCAACCGCATCCGGCTTAAAAGCCCATGCGATTTGGTCCACAAGGTCCAGCATTCGCGCCATGCCGAGGCCTGCATTTTTGCGCATCGGCATCGGGGTAGAGCCGGTGTGGCTATCTTTCCCCGTTACCGTTACCTGCGTCCAGCTCAGCCCCTGGCCGTGGGTGACCACGCCAATCTCCTTGCCTTCCGCCTCCAAAATCGGCCCCTGCTCGATGTGCAGCTCAAAGAAGGCGTGCATCTTGCGCGCACCCACTTCTTCCTCGCCGCGCCAGCCAATCCGCGCCAGCTCGTCACCAAATTTCTTCCCGTCAGCGTCCTCGATATTATAGGCCCAGTCCTGCGTGTGCATGCCGGCAAACACCCCGCTGGCCAGCATCGCCGGCGCAAAGCGCGTGCCTTCTTCGTTGGTCCAGTTGGTCACCACAATCGGGTGTTTGGTTTTCACGTCCAAATCGTTCAACGTCCGGATAATTTCCAGCCCGCCAAGCACGCCGAGCACCCCGTCATACTTACCGCCCGTCGGCTGGGTATCAAGGTGGCTACCCACATAAACCGGCAGCGCGTCAGGGTCGGTGCCCGCGCGCATCGCAAACATATTACCCATCTGGTCAAGGCCCATGGTGCAACCCGCCGCCTCGCACCATTGCTGGAACAGCGCACGGCCCTCACCGTCTTCATCGGTCAGCGTCTGGCGGTTATTGCCCCCCGCCACGCCCGGGCCGATTTTGGCCATCTCCATTAGCGACTCCCACAGGCGCTCGCCATTGATCTTCATATTTGCAGCCGGTGCAGCCATGGTTCTTCTCCCTTAGATCAAGTTTTTCAATACATCCGTGAGCTTGCCGAACAGCTCGTCAATATGCTTCTTTTCCATAATCAGCGGCGGGCTAAGCGCAATGATATCCCCTGTGGTGCGGATCAGCAGGTCCTTGTCATACGCATCAAGGAACGCCTGAAATGCCCGCTTGGTCGGCTTGCCCTCGATCGGGGCCAGCTCCACCGCGCCAATCAGGCCCTCATTGCGAATATCAATCACATTCGGCAGGCCCTTGAGCGCGTGCAGAGCATCCTCCCAATAGGGGGCAAGGTCCCGCGCGTTTTCAAATAGCCCGTCCTCTTTATACGTGTCCAGCGTCGCCAAGCCCGCGGCCGAGGCCACAGGGTTGCCCGAATAGGTATAGCCGTGGAACAGCTCGATCATGCCCTCATCGCCCTGCATAAAGGCATCGTGGATCTCGGCACTCGCCAGCACCGCCCCCATCGGGATCACCCCGTTGGTGAGGCCCTTGGCGGTGGTCATCATATCCGGCGTTACGCCATAATGTGTAGCCCCGAAGGCGCTGCCAAGGCGGCCAAAGCCCGTAATAACCTCGTCAAAAATCAGCAAAATCCCGTGTTTTTTGGTGATCGCGCGAATGCGCTCCAAGTAGCCCTTGGGCGGCAACAGCACACCGGTAGACCCCGCCATCGGCTCGATAATCACCGCCGCAATGTTGCTGGCATCGCCCAGCGCCACAATGCGCTCCAGCTCGTCGGCAATCTCCGCCCCGTGCTCGGGCTGCCCGCGTGTGAAGGCGTTTTCCGGAATATGGGTATGGGGCATGTGGTCCACCCCGTTCAGCAAGGTGCCGAAGGTTTTGCGGTTTGGCCCGATGCCACCCACGGAAATGCCGCCAAAATTCACCCCGTGATAACCGCGCTCGCGGCCAATCAGCCGTGTCCGCGTGCCCTCGCCGCGCGCACGGTGATACGCAATCGCGATTTTCAGCGCGGTTTCCACCGATTCCGAACCGGAATTTGTGTAAAAAACATGGTCCATGCCATCAGGGGCCATATCCACCAGCCGGTTCGCCAGCTCAAACGCCTTGGGGTGGCCCATTTGGAAGGCGGGCGCATAATCCAGCTCGGTCAGCTGCTTAGAGACCGCCTCGGTAATCCGCGGCTGGTTATGCCCCGCATTCACGCACCAAAGCCCCGCCGTGCCATCCAGCACTTTGCGGCCATCGGCGGTGGTGTAATACATGCCATCGGCCGCCACAAACATGCGCGGGTTTTTCTTGAACTGACGATTCGCGGTGAACGGCATCCAGAATGCGCTCAAATCATTAGGGGCAACCATGGCCGGACCTCCGAAAATAAAACCTTTGACCAATTGGTCAGGTTGAGGCTAGCATAGCTGACCAACTAGTCAAGAAATTGTTTGGAGAGGTGCGTGGATACAACCAACAAGCGAGGGTCGGCACGGGAAGAAAGTCTCGGGGTGATATTGCATCACGCCGAGCAGATCTTTGCGGAGTTCGGCTTTAAGGGGGCGACGATGCAGGCGATAGCGGATGCCAGCGGCCTGCCCAAAGCCAACCTGCATTACTATTTCCCGACCAAACTGGCGCTTTATCGCGAGGTGATCGAGCGGATTTTTACCATCTGGCTGGAGGCGGCCAACAGCTTTGACACCTCGGCCAGCCCGCGGGAGGCGCTGACGCGGTATATTCGCAAAAAAATGGAGATCAGCCGCGCGCATCCTTGTGGCTCCAAAGTGTGGGCCAACGAGGTGATTCAGGGCGCGCCGATCATTCAGGACTATTTGCAAACCACGCTCAATGAGTGGACCGACACGCGGATAAGCGTGATTAACCGCTGGATTTCCGAGGGGGAAATTGACGCGGTAGACCCCCGCTACCTGCTCTATATGATCTGGGCCACCACCCAGCACTACGCCGATTTCCAACATCAGGTGGTGACGCTCAACGGCGGGAGGCGACTGGATGATAGCCAGTGGGATGCGGCGACAAAAAGCGTGACAGAGATTATACTCAAAGGCATTGGCGCTTAGCCAAAAAACCATGTATCTGCATGTTATTGCACAATTTTTCGCAACATTCCTTATTCTACTAAACTGGTTTAGTAGAATAAGGAATGTTGCGAAAACAGGTCGTTAATGCCGCCCCCACTGCACCCGCGCCCAGAACCGCTCATACAGTATATAGGTCACCGTTCCCACCGCCGTATTGGCCAGCGCCAGCCCCAGCCCTTGCACCGCAGAGCCTGTTATAAATACCCCCACCACCCCCATAGTGAAAACGCCCGTGAGCTGCCAAATAATCGCCTTGAGAACCGTTCTTTTTGCTGAGTCCATATCCAGCCTCCTTAAGGCCGTTTTAAGCCATAGCTTGACGGAGGGGCATTATGGGCTTACTCAATATTTACACCTTTTATCGGAGTTTTTTAATTTATGGTGACTTTTATCACCAAACAAGCCCGCGCCGAAACCTTCCGCGCGCGCCTGACAGAGGCCATGGCCCGCGCTGGCCTCAACAAAAGCACCCTCGCCGCTGAAATCCGCGTGGACCGCTCCACTATTTCCCAGCTCCTCGCCCCGGGCCAAACCCGCCTGCCCAACGCGCAAGTGGTGGCCGAGGCCGCGCGCGCGCTGAAGGTTTCGACTGATTGGCTGCTCGGGCTCAGCCAGCGCCCCGAGCAAGCCAATGACCTGCTCGATATTGTGGTAAACATGCCCGAAGCCGCGCGCTCTTCCGAAGACGAGCAGCTTGTGGCGTGGCACCGCGAGGCGGCCGGCTATAAAATCCGCCACGTGCCCGCCACCCTGCCCGACTTTCTAAAAACCCCCGAGCTTTTGCGCTGGGAATACCAAACCCAAATCGGCAAAACCCCTGATCAAGCCATCGGCGCCATGCAGGACCACCTCAGCTGGATGCGCCAGCAGCATTCTGACTATGAAATCGCCATGCCGCTTTACGAGCTGCAAACCTTTGCCTCCGGCTCCGGCTATTATCGCAGCCTTCCGGCCGATATTCGCGCCGCCCAGATCGAGAAATTCATTGAGCTGCATGAGGCCCTTTACCCTTCCCTGCGGATTTTCCAGTTTGATGCCCATCAGGTTTTCAGCGCCCCGATGACGGTGTTTGGCCCCCTGATGAGCGCGCTTTACCTTGGCCGCCACTATATCGTATTTCGCGATTCTACCCGCGTGCAGGCCATGACCAACCACTTCGATTGGCTGGTGCGCGCCGCCACCATTGACGCCCGGGATTTTGGCGTGCATGTGCGCAGCCTTCGCCTCCGGAAATGAAAAGATTTGCACCAAGGGCCATGCACGCCCTATAGTCCATTAACCTTGCCCATTTGAAAGACCTGCGCGTGACCCATAAAATCCAAGCCAGCCAGCCACGCGCCAAAGCCACGCAAAAACCAACCCGCATCCAGCGGGAAAAAACGTCGGCCATTCTGGAGGCCGCGCTCGATGTGTTTTCAAAGCGCGGCTTTCGCGGGGCCACGCTGGACCTTATCGCCGAAGAGGCCAAGCTATCCAAGCCCAACCTGCTTTACTATTTTGCGTCAAAAGAGGCCCT
>Ga0256834_1002732_pt1 | contig 10941 bp, 11 predicted proteins | sample 4281140metaG_FD_190536 | JGI IMG/M metagenome (GOLD analysis project Ga0256834, IMG submission 190536) | Hydrothermal vent microbial communities from East Pacific Rise, Pacific Ocean - 4281-140 | ecosystem: Environmental > Aquatic > Marine > Hydrothermal vents | place: Pacific Ocean: East... | reverse complement strand
GGACTGGAAGGGACTTTCTCGATTGTCTCTGCTTTCGACGCTGAGAGCTTTATAAGCTATCTCGGCGCTTTCAGCTTCATCGAACCTTACCCGAACAGAAAATCCACCTTTCATCGCTTATCATCCTCGTCACTGTCCTTTTATCGTACACGAGCTCGAGCACGATCTTATTATCCTTTTTTTTGATGAAAACACTTTTCGGGCTGAGAAGAGCATTTGCTACTTTTCTCGACACTTTTTCGTCGGCACTTAACGCGTTGAAGTATCTCAGACACCTGCTGAAGGGAACCTTACCGTAGAAAACTGGAACCTCCCTGCCCATCTTTACCTTGTTTATCTCACCTACACTGAACCTCATTGAAAACACTTCCACACCATCATATATTTTCAGTATTGCGGGATTTCCCTTTATTTCTTGGACTATGGCATAACGGTTTCCGAGCTCGGAAACTGGAGTCTTTCCCCTTTGCACGTAAGTCCAATTAAAGAACCTTGACATGACTTTGGCAAACCTCCTCGTTTTCCTTCCAGGCTTCCTCGACGTAGTCAGGATCATACGAATCTGCGTCCGTTTTTACCGGCTCTTAAAAATCACTCTAAAACCGATCAGTTTTGGTTTGATTCGGGATGTCTGGGGTGTCTGTGGACGAGGACGGGCACCTTAGACCTCCTTGTTACAACGTCCGTCGTACTGCCGAGTATCATTCCCTCTATGAACCCGAGACCCCTCGAAGCCATTGCTATCATCGTAGCCCCCTCCTCTTCTGCTGTTCTCAGTATGACTTTGTGCGGTATCCCCTCTCTTAACAGAACTTTCACGTTGATTCCGGCTTTTTTTAGCTCCTCCTCTGCCTCCTTCAGAAGCCTTTTGTCTCCTCTCTCGTCTTTCTCCTCCACGTGGAGTATTACGACGTCTCTACCACCCGCGAGAGCAGCCTCTTTCACGCAATGCACGACATCCGCTGAATGCTCGGAGAGGTCGTGTGCGTAGAGAATTTTCTTGAACATCTTTCCTGAGTAGCAACCTTTACCACTCTTCAGCAGCAGAACTGGTCTGTCCGCTTTCCTTATCACTCCTTCGCTAACGCTGCCAAGGAGTATTTCCTTTATCCTGCTCTTTCCTCGGGAAGCGAGCATTATGCTCGAAGCACCCTCTTTTTTCGCAGCCTCGACTATTTCTCCTACTGGGTCTCCTACAGGTATGGGATGGACGAACTTCGCCTTTAATCCAAACTTTTCAACTTTCTTGACGAGTTCTTCGAGCTTTTTCATTGCTTCTTCTTCCTGTATTTCAACCCACGCGTCTATGTCAAACCCGGCAACAGCTCCGGTAAACTTCGTGAGGTTAATCACCCTTATAAAAACGATCTCCTCCGTTCCAGCCTTCTCGAGCTCGTCGAGGTGATTCAGCATTGAAAGCGAGCACTCCGAGAAGTCCACAGCCATCATCACTTTTTTAAAGCATTCTGAGTTGGAGGGCATGCAGATTGCTACCTCCAGAAAGTATTAAGATTTTTTTATGAAATGTTGTCAAATGCCTCGTTTGTTTATCGAAGTTTATGTTGAGTTAGCTGGGTTTTATTGCTACCTTCAAACCACCTCCAAAATACTTTTAAACAACTTTGGCAAGTTCCTCAAGGAGGGCTCGTAGCTCAGCCAGGTAGAGCAGCGGCCTTTTAAGCCGCTGGTCGCGGGTTCAAATCCCGTCGAGCCCGCTTTTTATTATTAGCTATCACTAAAGCAGTATCATCGAATAACCATAAGAGTACCAAAACCCTTATATACCCTCCCGTTAGCTGCTATGGCTACTACCTGTGCACTTCTGGGGTGGTGAAAATGTCAAAGTTCAGGCTACAAGACCACATCCTCGTTCCGGAACACATACTACTGAGCGATGAGGAAGCGGAGGAAGTTTTAAAAACTCTTGGAGTTAGAAAAGAGCAATTGCCAAAAATAAGAGCTGACGATCCGGTTGCAAAGGAGATTGGAGCAAAACCCGGGCAGATAGTAAAGATAATCAGAGAAAGCCCGACTGCAGGAAGGTCGATTGCTTACAGGCTCGTAATTTAGAATGACTTGGATAATGCAGGCTGGAAGTTTCGGGAGGAAACCCGTAGAAGTTCGATCGTGGGTAGCTGTGATTTTCTGTTCTCAAAAAGTTTTGAGAAGTATTTTTGAGTTTGATGCGTTTTGGTATGTGGGTTAAAGAGGTGGTGTCATGCTGGACAGGCGCGTTCTGGCCAAGGCGTACTTCACGCACGACAGGCTTGTGAAGCATCAGATTGACTCCTTTAACAGGTTCCTTGACGAGGGCTTGCAGAGGGTAATCGACGAGCAGGGCAAGATAGAGCTCGACATTCCCGACACTTACGTAAAGCTCGGTAAAATCTGGATAGGGAAGCCGATAGTCAAGGAGGCTGACGGCAGTAGGGTGGAGCTTTACCCGGCAATAGCGAGATTGAGGAACCTCACCTATGCGGCTCCAATTTACCTCGAGTGTCAGGTGGTTGACGAAGGTAGAGAGCTTGAGGAGGAAGTAGTCGAGATAGGAATGTTGCCAGTCATGGTCAAGTCGAAAGCGTGCAACCTTGTGCTCAACGACGTCGATCCGGTGAGCGTTGGAGAGGATCCACTCGACCCAGGTGGTTACTTCATAGTTAACGGCAGCGAGAGAGCTTTGATGACTCTTGAAGACCTTGCTCCCAACAAGATTTTGCTCGAGAAAGAGGAGAGGTATGGGGAAGAAGTGGAAGTTGCGAAGTGCTTCAGCCAGAGAGCTGGTTATAGAGCTCTCGTGGTCGTTGAAAGGGGCAGGAGCAACATACTCGAAGTAACCTTCCCCCAGCTTCCAAAGCCGATACAGTTCGTGACTCTGATGAAAGCTCTTGGCGTTGAAACTGATCAGGAAATAGTTGAGATGGTAAGCACAGATCCTGAGATTATGAAGTTCATGCTCGAGAATGTTGAGGTCGCTGAGGTCGAAACCCAAGAGGAGGCCATAGACTACATTGGTAGAAGAGTCGCTCCAGGGCAGAGCAAGGAGTACAGGATTCAGAGGGCAAATCAGGTTCTCGACCAGTACTTCCTCCCGCACCTCGGCGTCGAGCCAGAGGCGAGGAGGGCCAAAGCCTTCTACCTCGCAAGGATGGCTGAGGCAGTTTTCGAACTTGCCTTGGGAATGAGGATGGTTGACGACAAAGACCACTACGCGAACAAGAGGCTCAAGCTAGCTGGAGACTTAATGGAGGAGATATTTAGGGTTGCATTCCTCAGACTAGCTAAGGACGTGAAGTATCAGCTTGAGAGGGCGAAGGTTAGAGGAAGGAGTCTGAAGATGGCTACTGCTGTTAGGAGCGATGTCCTCACTGACAGGATAATGCACCCTATGGCAACCGGAAACTGGGTTGGTGGAAGGACTGGAGTTTCTCAGCTTATAGACAGACACAATTACATCTCCATCCTGTCTCACCTGAGAAGGGTTATTTCTCCCCTCTCGAGGTCACAGCCCCACTTCGAGGCGAGAGACCTACATCCAACTCAGTGGGGTAGGATCTGTCCTTCGGAAACTCCTGAAGGGCCGAACTGTGGTCTCGTGAAGAACTTGGCTCAATACGCTGAGGTGAGCGTTGGAACTGATGAAGATGATGTTAAGCAGATAGTATTCTCTCTTGGGGTAGTTCCGATAAGAGAAGGTTAACGGTTAGCGAGGTGGTTTTATGAAAACGAGAGTTTACGTTAACGGAGCTCTAATCGGTTTCTGCGACGATGGAGAGAAGTTGGCTGAGGAGATTAGGAGTTTGAGGAGAGCCGGAAAAATTTCAAATCAGGTTAATGTCGCTTACTATCCTGACTCGAACGAAGTTAGAATAAACACTGATGCCGGGAGGGCGAGGAGACCGCTTATAGTCGTGAAAGATGGAAAACCTCTCGTAACTGAGGAACACATAGAGAAGCTCAAGAAAGGGGAGATAACTTTCGAAGACCTCGTGAGAGAGGGGGCGATAGAGTTCTTAGATGCTGAAGAGGAGGAGAACGCGTACATAGCCGTTTACGAGGACGAGCTAACCCCCGAACACACGCACCTCGAGCTCTGCCCGTCTCTTATCGTCGGAATCTGTACGGGGAGCATTCCTTACCCAGAGCACAACGCTTCGCCGAGGAACACGATGGGTGCGGCGATGATAAAGCAGAGCTTGGGCTTGCCATACTCTAACTTGAAGTGGAGGACAGACACGAGAGGGCACCTGCTGCACTACCCGCAGATACCGATAGTGACAACAGATACCCAGCTCGAAATAAAGTTCGACGAGAGGCCTGCTGGCCAGAACTTCGTTGTGGCTGTGATAAGCTACGAAGGGTACAACATCGAGGATGCCTTAATCTTCAACAAGGGGAGCATAGAGAGAGGATTAGGTAGATCACACTTCTTCAGGACGTATGAGACTGAGGAGATGAGGTATCCAGGAGGTCAGGAGGATCGCTTTGAGATCCCGGGGGCAGACATCTCAGGCTTTAGAGGAGCTGAAGCTTACGCTCACCTTGACGAGGACGGACTCGTTTTCCCCGAAACGGAAGTTGGACCGGATGACGTACTCATAGGTAAAACCTCTCCGCCAAGATTTCTTGAAGAGCCCACTCAGGGTATATCTCCTCAGAAGAGGAGAGAAACGTCAATAACCATGCGTTCCAACGAGAAGGGTATAGTCGATGCTGTCTTCCTTATGCAGGCTGAGAGCGGTTCGAGACTGGCCAAGGTTAGAGTAAGAGATCTCAGAATTCCCGAGCTTGGAGATAAGTTCGCTTCTCGCCACGGTCAGAAGGGCGTCGTTGGCTTGATAGTGCCGGAAGAGGACATGCCCTTTACGGAGTCGGGAATTGTTCCCGACATGATCATCAATCCCCACGCAATTCCATCGAGAATGACTGTTGGACATGTTTTGGAGATGATTGGAGGGAAAGTAGGAAGCTTGGAGGGTAGGAGGATAGATGCCACGATATTCTACGGAGAGAAAGAGAAGGATCTGAGAGCAGTTCTGAAGGCTTACGGCTTCAATCACACCGGTAAGGAAGTCATGTACGACGGAATAACTGGGAAGAGATTTACTGTTGATATATTCGTTGGAGTCATATACTACCAGAAGTTATACCACATGGTTTCGAGCAAGTTGCACGCGAGGAGCAGAGGACCTGTGCAGGTTCTTACGAGGCAGCCAACCGAAGGAAGGGCGAGGAAGGGAGGTTTGAGGTTTGGAGAGATGGAGAGAGATGTGCTGATAGGGCACGGAGCTGCAATGCTACTAAAAGATAGATTACTTGAAGAGTCGGACAAGGTTGAGGTTTACGTTTGTGGAAACTGTGGACATGTGGCAACTTACGACTTCAGGAGAGGAACCGCCTACTGCAAGGTTTGCGACGACGACAGCAACATTCACAAGGTTGAGATGAGCTACGCGTTCAAGCTGCTGTTAGATGAGCTGAAGTCTATGATGATTGCTCCGAGGCTGCTGCTTGGAGATAAGGCGTGATGTTTTTGATTTAAGTGTGGTGATTTAATTTTATTTTTTGATTAAATTTAAAATCTGATAAAAATAAAAACAAAGGTGAAAGGCATGATCCCGAAGAGGATTGCTGGAATCAGATTCGAAGTTCTCAGCCCTCAGGAAATAAGGAGGATGAGTGTAGCGAAGATCATCACTCCTGAAACTTACGACGATGACGGATACCCGATAGAAGCTGGACTCATGGATCCGAGGCTTGGGGTCATAGACCCTGGCTTAAGGTGTAAAACTTGCGGTGGAAAAGCTGGAGAATGCCCTGGACACTTTGGGCACATAGAGCTTGCCGCTCCAGTCATCCACGTAGGTTATGCGAAGCTGATAGCCAAGCTCCTCAACGCCACTTGTAGAGAGTGCGGCAGAATTCTGCTCAAGGACGAGAAGAGAGACTACTACATAGAGCAGATCGAGAAGAAAAAACGACTCAACCAAGATTACGAGGACATAGTGAAAAAAGTTTTTAGCGAGGCGAAGAACGTTAAGGTCTGCCCGCACTGCGGAGCAGAGCAGATTGACGTCAAATTCGAAAAGCCGACCTTCTTCTATGAAAACGAGCACAAGTTAACGCCTAAGGATGTAAGAGAAAGACTTGAAAAAATACCTGATGAAGACTTGCCAGCTTTCGGAATGAATCCCAAGGCCGTTAGACCTGAGTGGATGGTTCTAACAGTCCTTCCCGTGCCACCAGTAACGGTAAGACCCTCGATCATCCTCGAAACAGGCCAGAGAAGCGAGGACGACTTAACTCACAAGCTCGTTGACATAATCAGAATAAACCAGCGTTTCCTCGACAACAAGGAGGGTGGCGCCCCCCAGCTAATCCTCGAAGATCTCTGGGAGTTGTTACAGTACCACGTTACAACCTACCTCGACAATGAGGTGAGTGGAATTCCGCCGGCAAGGCACAGAAGTGGAAGACCCCTCAAAACTTTGGCTCAGCGTTTGAAGGGCAAGGAAGGTAGATTTAGAGGCTCTCTTAGCGGTAAGAGAGTCAACTTCTCTGCGAGAACTGTAATAAGTCCCGATCCAAACATAAGCATAAACGAGGTTGGAGTGCCAAAAGTCGTCGCTGAAGAATTGACGGTTCCTTTCCACGTTACCGAGAGAAACATCGAGGAGGCGAGGGAGTTAATTCTTAGGACTGAGCATCCAAAGGCGAACTACGTTATAAGACCAGACGGTAGGAGGATAAGGGTTCTCGATACGAACAGGGAAGAGCTGGCTGAGAAGCTCGAGCCAGGAATGATAATAGAGCGGCAGCTCATGGATGGAGACATAGTTCTCTTCAACAGGCAACCGTCTCTGCACAGGATGAGCATAATGGCCCACTACGTTAGAGTTTTGCCCTACAAGACCTTCAGACTGAATCCGGCTGTCTGTCCGCCATACAACGCTGACTTCGACGGAGACGAGATGAACTTGCATGTCCCACAGAGCTTGGAGGCTCAGGCAGAGGCTAAGATTCTGATGGCGGTTCAGGAGCACATACTCAGCCCGAGGTTTGGAGGGCCAATCATCGGAGGAATTCACGACCACATCTCAGGCTTGTATCTTCTCACGAGGGGAGAGAAGCTGTTCACAAGGAAGGAGGTAATGACCCTCATTAAGCCCATAAAGGTGAAGGAGCTGCCTAAGCCGAAGTACGTGAAGGATGGAGTTGAATACTGGACTGGAAAACAGATATTCAGCCTTATTTTGCCTGACATAACGATAGAGTTCAAGGCCGAGATATGCCAGGGATGTGAAGAGTGCAAGAAGGAGAAGTGCGAGTACGATGCCTACGTTATCATAAAGAACGGAGAGCTCGTTAGGGGAACGATAGACGAGAAGGCTGTTGGTGCTTTCAAGGGAATAATAATAGATGAGATAATGAGGAAGTATGGAAGTGAGAGAACTAAGAAGTTCATAGACGACATGACTCACCTCGCAATAAGGGCCATAATGCACACTGGCTTCTCGTTCGGAATAAGTGACGAGGACATACCTGAGGAGGCGGTGAAGCAGATACACGAGGTAATAGAGGAGGCCGAGAGGAAAGTAGAGGAGCTGATCAAGGCCTACAGGGAAGGGAACCTCGAACCAATGCCGGGTAGAAGCATAGAGGAGACACTTGAGATGAAGATAATGCAGGTTCTTGGTAAGGCGAGAGATCAGGCAGGTAAGATAGCAGGCAGATTTCTTGGTATGGACAACCCAGCAGTGATAATGGCCGTTAGCGGTGCGAGAGGTTCGATGCTCAACCTGACTCAGATGGCTGCTTGCATAGGCCAGCAGTCGGTCAGAGGTGAGAGGATAAAGAGGGGCTACACATACACGAATAGGACTCTGCCACACTTCAAGCCCGGAGATCTGGGGGCTGAGGCAAGGGGCTTCGTTAAGAGCAGCTACAAGGAAGGACTATCGCCGATAGAGTACTTCTTCCACGCGATGGGTGGTAGAGAAGGTCTCGTCGATACAGCTGTGAGAACGTCCCAGTCTGGTTACTTGCAGAGGAGGCTGATAAACGCTCTGCAGGACTTAAAGGTCGAGTACGATGGAACTGTGAAGGAGCAGACTTCAGGTATGCTCGTTCAGTTCAGGTATGGGGAGGATGGAGTCGATCCGACTAAGAGCTTCAGAGGTAAAGCTGTTGACGTTAAGAGGATAGTCAGGGAAATTCTGAGCGAGACTGCTGGGGTTGAGGAGGGAGGTGAGTAGCTTGGCGTACGAGGAAATTCTGGACGAGTACCCTCTTCCCTCCACGGTTAAGGAAGAAGTAAGGAAAGAGCTGGAGAGAATTAACGCGAGCGAGGAGCTTGCAAGAAAAATCGTCGAGAGGTGCTATCAGGTTTACCTGAGAAATCTCATGGAGCCGGGAGAGGCGGCTGGAATAGTTGCAGCTCAGTCAATAGGAGAGCCCGGCACTCAGATGACGATGAGAACGTTCCACTACGCTGGAGTTGCTGAGATTGACGTCACTCTCGGTTTGCCGAGGCTGATAGAGATTCTCGATGTGAGAAAGAACCCATCAACACCTATGATGACAATAAGGCTGACGGAGGAGTACGCTAAGGATAGAGCAAAAGCAAGAGAGGTTGCCAACAGGATAGAAGCAACATACATCCTCGACGTTGCGGATATAGCGACAGACATAATGAGAATGCGAATAATCGTAACTCCAGACGAGAGGGCGATGGAGAGGAAAGGATTAAGCTTGGAAGACGTTAAGAAGAAGATAGAGAAGGGTTTGAAGAATGTCGAGGTCGAGGAGAGCGAAGGAAAAATAGTAATTCAGGTAACAGAGCCTTCTTACAAGGTTTTGATGGACACACTTGACAAGTTGAAGAAGCTCGTTCTTGCGGGAATAAAGGAAATAAGAAGGGTCATCATAAGGAAGGAAGATGACGAGTATGTCCTCTACACCGAAGGTTCTAACCTGAAGAAAGTAATGAAAGTTAAGGGCGTAGATGCGAGGAGGACGATAACGAATAACGTTTATGAGATATACGAGGTTCTTGGAATTGAAGCTGCGAGAAATGCTGTAATTCAGGAGGCTATAAACACGCTTGAAGAGCAGGGTCTCGAGGTCAATGTTAGACACATAATGCTCGTAGCTGACGTCATGACCGCTGATGGAGAGTTGAGGCAGATAGGAAGGCATGGAGTTGCTGGAGAGAAGCAGAGCATACTCGCGAGAGCGGCGTTCGAGATGACAGTCAACAACTTGCTAGATGCGGCTGTTAGGGGAGATGTGGACATGCTGAAGGGAATAACGGAAAACATTATAGTCGGGCAGCCAATAAAGCTTGGAACAGGGGATGTGGAGCTCGTGCTGAAGTTGAGCAAGTCCCAGCAGTAAGCTTTAAAAGTTGGCAGGTTCGTTGTTGAATCCTGACAGGGTGATGTGGGATGACAGTGGATGTTGAAAAGGCTCTAAGGAAGGCAATGAAAACAGGAAAAGTTTTCCTTGGAAGTAAAAGGACGATAAAGGCACTGAAGAACGGAGAGGCAAAGCTTGTTATAGTGGCTGCAAACTGCCCGGAGGAAGTCAGGCTGAAGATACAGAGCTTCGACGTGCCGATAGTAGAGTTCAAGGGAACGAACATGGAGCTTGGAGCGGTTTGCGGAAAGCCTTTCAGCGTTGCAGCACTCGCAATAGCCGATGCGGGAGAATCAGAGATTTTGAATGTGATGTAAATTTTTTATGTTGGTATGATGAGTGTAGTGGGTATAGCTCAGTTCGGCCAGATTAAAGCCGGCAAATCTGGAGAGATCATTGCTAGATGCAGAGGAGGAGATCTAGAATTTTCTACTCATTTTTCAAATTTCTATTTTAGTGAAAAATATAAATACAAATTTAAGTTTAAAAAAGCAACATTAGGAAAGAGGCGATAGCATGGGGATCAAGCTTTCATCTGAAAGTATCAGGTACCTTACTCTTTTTGAAAGCATAACGGGTGCGAGTGTTAAGGACTGCATGGTTCAGGACGACAGGATAATTTTCGTCGTCAGGAAGGGTGACATGGGCGCTGCCATAGGCAAGGGTGGTATAAACATCGAGAGAGCCAAAGAACTGATAGGCAAGAAGATAGAGGTCATAGAGCACTCAGACAACCCGGAGGAGTTCATAGTTAACATATTCAAGCCGATAAAGGTGAGGGTTAAGATAATCGAGAAGGGAGACAAGAAGATAGCTCAGGTGAGCGTCGACCCCCAGTACAAGGGTCTGGCTATAGGCAAGGGGGGAAAAAATATTAATAAAGCCAAAGAGCTGGCAAGAAGGCATCACGATATAGACGATATCATCGTAAGATGATTGAGGGGTGAGACGAATGGGTAAAGGTCTGTTTGCAGCGAGAAAGCTGATCGAGAACAGGAAGAAGTTCAGATGGAGTGATAAGAGGTACGTGAGGAGAATTTTACAGCTGAACGTGAAAGCTGACCCGCTCGAAGGAGCGCCGATGGCGAGGGGAATTGTCCTCGAGAAAATAGGGATTGAAGCGAGGCAGCCAAACTCCGGAATCAGAAAGGCTGTCAGGGTTCAGCTCATAAAGAACGGAAGGCAGATAACCGCTTTTACTCCCGGAGATGGGGCAATAAACTACATCGACGAGCACGACGAAGTGATAGTAGAGAAGATCGGTGGAAGGATGGGCAGGTCGATGGGTGACATTCCCGGCGTCAGGTACAAGGTCGTCAAGGTGAACAACACTTCCCTGAAAGAGCTCTGGAAGGGCAGGAAGGAGAAGCCGTTGAGGTGATGAGATGGCTGAGGAAGGCGATGTAAAAGCTGAAGAAACTCCCAAATACGGGTTTACGAGAGAAGAGCTACTCGTTTTTGGCAAGTATGACGTAAGCGAGGTCGAAGTCAAGGATCCCGCTCTCAGGAACTACATATGCTTGGAAC
>Ga0256834_1002731_pt1 | contig 10942 bp, 6 predicted proteins | sample 4281140metaG_FD_190536 | JGI IMG/M metagenome (GOLD analysis project Ga0256834, IMG submission 190536) | Hydrothermal vent microbial communities from East Pacific Rise, Pacific Ocean - 4281-140 | ecosystem: Environmental > Aquatic > Marine > Hydrothermal vents | place: Pacific Ocean: East Pacific... | reverse complement strand
CATCAGTCAGGGCATATCGTGCAGGTGCTGATTGGCTTTGTGGTAGCGGCCAGCGCCACGGAACTGGTGCTGCAGAAGATCAGGAAACGGCGTGTCTTGCCCCGAATAGCGTGATGCAATAACCCAATGCCCGGCGGAATGTTCGGGAATGTTGGGCACGATCAGGATACCGGGCAGCTTTCTCCAAGCTCCACGGCCAATGTTTTCAGCATGAAGCAGTGAAGAGGCTGCTCCCCAATAATCAGATTTATGCAGGAAAGCCCAGATTGATTTGGCATGAAGCCCGTCTACAGCAGTAATGCCTTCCAGAAAATCCTCATTTTCTTCAAAACTGGCTTCATTGATCAGCGCCAGTATGCCGCCTTCACATGCCAGGGCGTTGATATTCTGAAAATCGACCTCAATGGGTGCCAAGGTCTCTTCAGGTAGGTCGATAAATGCCTCATAGAGGGTTTCTACGCCTTTTCTGCCCTTCAGTTGACTCCAATCAACCTCCAGAGAAACCTTTTTTTCATCAAAATAGTGGGCTAATAGCTCATAAGGTGTTTTTCGGAAAAAATGCTGGGGTGAATATTGGTCAGCCATCCGTTAGCCTCCGGTAGTTTAGTTTTACCTACCCCTTGGATTATACGGGATGTTGCAGTACATTACAGTACATTCACAGTAACCTGTTTGAGGGGAGATAATGGCTACTGCCAAGACCACCACGCTGACCTTTCGTATTGAACCGGAACTGAAAGAGGCACTGCGTACCGCTGCCCAGCAGGAGCACCGTTCGATTGCCAATATGGTGGCAGTGTTGATTAGAGACTATTGCAAGCACAACGATATCCCTATCCAGATTTCGGATGCCATCAAGAAAGGGGACGAAGTTTAGTGGACAGAAAATCATCCATCAGCAGTTCCGGCATCCGTGACAACCATCACTGTGGCAAGGTCGCAGATTTTCTGGTCGAGAAGATTTCAGCAGAAAGTGAGCTTTCTGTCGTTTCCGCCTATTTCACCATCTATGCTTACGAAGCTCTGGCAGAGCAATTAGATCAGATCAGCAATCTTCGCTTTCTTTTCGGGGAGCCAAGTTTTATTACATCACTTGATCCTGATAAGACCGATAAGAAAGCCTTCAAAATTGAAGATGAACACCTTGAGCTATCAAACCGACTGCAACAAAAAGATGTGGCCCGCCGCTGTGCAGAGTGGATTTCAAAGAAAGTAGAGATACGTTCGATTCGGCAAGCAAACCTTCTTCACGCCAAGCTGTATCATCTTCATGATGGACACCGTGAACACGCCATCCTGGGTAGCTCTAACTTCACCCGCCGTGGGCTAGGGCTATCAGCAACACCCAATATCGAACTCAATCTTATTGTTGACAGTGATCGTGATCGTGCTGACCTGAAGGCATGGTTCGACGATATATGGGTTGATGAAGAGTTAGTGGCTGATGTTAAAGCGGAGGTGCTTCGATACCTGGAACAACTCTACGTCAATCATCCGCCAGAATTCATCTATTTTAAGACGCTCTATCACGTTTTTGAGCGCTTCCTTTCAGATCAGGCCGATGATGCCCAGCTCTTCGACCAAACAGCCATTATTGATACTGAAGTCTGGAAGACGCTGTTCGATTTTCAGAAAGATGGGGCAAAAGGTGCAATACATAAAATCAACTCCCATAACGGCTGCATACTTGCAGACAGTGTAGGTCTGGGTAAGACCTACACCGCTCTTGCTGTCATCAAATATTTCGAGCTGCGTAATCATCGTGTACTGGTACTGTGCCCGAAAAAACTGCGTGATAACTGGACGGTCTACCTTGCCCAGAATAACAGTGAACTCAACCCGTTCCTGAAGGATCGATTTGCCTATACCGTGCTTTCTCATACCGACCTTTCCCGAGATTCCGGTAAGGTAGACAGTGTCGATCTGGCTACGCTGAATTGGGGTAATTTTGACCTTATCATCATTGATGAGTCGCACAACTTTAGGAATAACACCAAGGGTAAGCGGGATGAAGAGGGCAACGTGATTCGCAAAAGTCGTTATGAGCGGCTATTGCAGGACATTATCCAGGATGGAGTCAAAACCAAGGTTATGCTGCTCTCTGCCACGCCGGTAAACAACAACCTCAAAGACCTGCGCAACCAGATCTACTTTGTGACCGAAGGCCGGGATTCGGAATTCTCCGAGAGCTTTGGTATCCACAGTTTGAAAGATACCTTGGCCACCGCACAGCGTACCTTTACTGAATGGGCAAGACGTGCAGGTGAAAAGGATGCGCGTGAATTGATAGATAAATTATCAGCCAGTTTTTTCACCCTGCTCGATGAACTAACCATTGCCAGATCACGCAAACATATTCAGCGTTATTACCACTCTTCACTTGAACAGATTGGGCAGTTCCCAAAACGAAAAAAGCCCATATCAATGTTTTCGGATATTGATCTAAAGGGGCGTTTTCTCTCCTATGACCGTCTGAATGATGAGATCTCCAATTACCAGCTCTCACTGTTCAATCCATCCAAGTATGTGCTTGAGGAGTTCAGGGTCATATACGAAGCGGATAAGGTATTGAATTTCTCACAGGCCGACCGTGAACACTTCCTGATCGGCATGATGAAAATCAATTTCCTTAAACGACTGGAAAGCTCTGTTCACTCTTTCAATATCACCATGGAACGCACCATTGAAAAGATTGAGGGGCTTGAGGAGCGACTACGCGCATTCATAAAACATCAAGCAAGCGAAGCCGAAACTCTCCAGCAGGAGCTGTTTCTTGACCCCGGTGAGGAGGATGAAGAGTTGGCCGAAGCCTTCCAGGTGGGTGGCAAACTGAAAATCCCGATGTTCCACCTTGATGTCACCAAATGGCTGGCTGATTTGAAACAGGACAAGGAACAACTCTCCCTGTTGGCGGGCAATGCAAATGATGTAACCCCAGAACGTGATGCAAAACTTGCCGAACTGCGCAAGCTCATTGAGGAGAAAGTCAGGAATCCCACAACCAACACAAAAGGCGAGAAAAACCGCAAAGTGGTTGTGTTTACTGCCTTTGCAGACACTGCCACCTATCTATACGAAAATCTGAAGGAGTGGGCAAGAGAGTTGCTTAACGTACATATCGCGCTGGTCTCCGGTGGCGCAAAGCCAAATCGAACTACCTTTGGAGAGGCCGAATTTACCAATATCCTTACTAACTTCTCACCACGAGCTAAACAGCGAAGCAAAATAAAATCCATGCCGCAAGATGATGAAATCGACATTCTCATCGCAACAGATTGTATATCCGAAGGCCAGAACCTACAGGACTGTGACCTGCTGGTGAATTATGATATTCACTGGAACCCGGTGCGCATCATTCAACGCTTCGGTCGTATCGACCGTATCGGCAGTCTCAATACATCAATCCAGCTGGTTAATTTCTGGCCAACACCCGACCTGAACAAATATATCGATCTTAAAAACCGGGTCGAAGCACGTATGGCACTGGTCGATATAGCCGCCACTGCCGAAGACAACGTGCTGCAAGCCGAAGATCTGGAAGAGCTGATCCATGAAGATCTGCGCTATCGAGACAAACAACTGCTCAGGCTGAAAGATGAAGTGCTGGATCTGGAAGATTTCAATGAATCTGTCTCACTCGTTGAATTTACCCTGGATGATTTCCGCATGGAGCTTGCCAACTACATAGAAGCCAACAAAGATTCACTGAAGAGTGCCCCGTTTGGACTCTATGCCGTTGTGCCACCCCATGCTGAATATGCCACCATCAAACCTGGCGTTATCTATTGTCTGAAACAGCAACGGGAAGCCAAAGGCAACGAAACAGTTAATGCACTGCAACCCTATTTTCTGGTTTATATCCGGGATGATGGCGAGGTGCGATACAACTTCACAGCGCCCAAGCAGACGCTCGAAATCTTCCGGGCGGTTTGTCAGGGGCAGGAAAAACCTTACACCAAATTGTGCGAACTGTTTGATGAGCAGACACAAAATGGCGAAGAGATGAGCCACTATAGCGAATTGCTCGATAAGGCCGTTGCCGCAATAGCTTCGCAATTCGCCAGAAAGAGCACCGGCAATCTGTTTTCAGGGCGTGGTGGCAGGCTGATAGACAGCAGCAAGCAGGTAAAATATGCCGCTGACTTCGAGTTAATTACTTGGCTGATTCTCAAAGACGAGACTGAAACTGATGCCCCAGCATAATAACCAGCACAACAATGAACTGCGGGAATCCATCAAGACCGCGCTTCATTCCTTTGAATCAACCCCCCTGCGTGATGCATCCCTCGCACTGCTGAACACACTTGGCTACCAAAGTGACAAAACGATCAGGGTCGAAAACTCTGACCCAGAAGCTTTCCTGGAACTATTGGCCGAGCACAACCCAGATGTCACCATCAATAAAGAAAAAGCACTTTTTGAAGACTGGATAAAAGCGGATGTACTTTTTCAGCTCACTGATGAAGAGCTATCAAATGAACTTAGTCTATTTAAAGATGATTCTGTTAATTCCACTCTTCTAAAATCCTACCTCTTTTTCTCCATCGAACTGAAGGGACGAGACTACGCGCGGGGTAAACTTACCGCCATTGCCCGTCAGCTAAACCGGCTGTTCCCCATGCCGGTAATGGTCTTCATTAAACATCGTGACCTGTTGTCCATTGCTGTCATTAATCGCCGCATCAACAAGCGTGATAGTGAAAAGGATGTGCTGGGCAAAGTAACTATTATTCGTGATATATCACTGCCAGAACCCCATCGCGGGCACCTTGATATTCTCGACTCTTTTGCGCTGCAAAGCCTGATTGCAAAGACCACAATCCATGACTTTGCTACCCTGCATGCCGCCTGGGAAGAGATTTTTAATGTTGAGCTGCTGAATAAGCGGTTTTATAAGGAGCTAGCTAACTGGTATTTTTGGGCGCTACCTCAAGTTGAATTTCCGAAAGACATAGAATCCGATGGTGATCGACGTCGAGCAACAGGACTTATTAGGCTACTCACCCGTCTCATATTTTGCTGGTTTCTAAAAGAAAAGGGCTTGATATCAGATAAATTATTCGACCAGAACTACATAAAAGAAGTATTAACGACACTGGATAATAAAGATTCTAGTTATTATCTTGCGATCTTGCAGAATCTTTTCTTTGCAACATTAAACCAACGTATGGGCAAGGATAACAGAGGTAAACATCACCGTCGCTTTATTGTTGAGAAAACTTTTCAAGGAAAAAATAAGGAACACGGCGTTACAAATCTATACCGCCATAAAAAACTATTCCGTGATCCACAAGCTGCTCCGGCACTTTTTGAAGACATTCCATTTCTTAATGGCGGTCTATTTGAATGCCTTGATCGTGAGGATGAAAAAAATAAAAACAGGATGATTCGCGTTGATGGTTTTTCTGAAACAGAGAAAAACAAACTTGCTGTTCCCAATCTATTATTTTTCTCTCCAGAATTAAAGGGTGTTGATCTTTCAGATATATATAAAGATAAGAAGCGTAAATCTGAAACAGTTTCGGGGCTTATTCATATTCTTGATCGCTATAAATTCACCATCGTAGAAAATACACCGATTGATCAAGAAATCGCGCTTGATCCAGAACTACTGGGCAAGGTATTTGAAAACCTGCTGGCCTCATATAACAAAGAGACCGAAACCAGCGCCCGCAAACAGACTGGTTCATTCTATACGCCACGACCTATCGTGGATTATATGGTTGATGAGTCACTTAAAGTGTACCTCACCATCACCCTGGTGAAACAGCACAATATGCAAGAGGACGATGCCAGAATCGGTCTCGACATCCTCTTTGCCTATACCGAGAAACAGCATGCGTTCAAAGAGGATGAGGTTGATGCCCTGATCAAAGCTATCGACAGCTGTAAAATCCTTGATCCTGCCTGTGGCTCTGGTGCATTCCCGATGGGTATGCTGCACAAGCTGGTCTATATCCTCACCAAACTCGACCCCGACAATGCCAAATGGAAACAGACACAGCTTAACAAGCTCGATTCCGCACCCATGCGAGACGAGCTGGAACGCACCTTTAAAAATAACAGTGATGACTATGGCCGCAAACTCTACCTGATCGAAAACTGTCTGTATGGCGTGGACATACAACCCATTGCTATCCAACTCTCCAAGTTGCGATTTTTTATCTCATTGATCTGCGATCAAAAGACCAATAGAGATAAGGCGAAGAATCATGGAGTGAAACCGTTGCCTAATCTTGAGACTAAATTTGTTGCTGCTGATACCCTGATCTCGCTCAATAAAGCCGCCCATGTAGGGTTACAGAAAAATAGTCAAGTAGACTGGCTTGAGAATCCTGAAATCGAACGAATAGAAAAAGAGTTGCAACAAGTCCGCCATGACCACTTTGCAGTGCAGACACGGCAGAAAAAACTGGCACTTCAGGCCAAAGATAAAAAACTGCGGGAGCAACTGGCTAATGAGCTGATGCGTAGTGTCGGAACTGACCAGGTAACCAGTCGGAATCTGGCCCAATGGGATCCGTATGATACCCGCAGTGCGGCTGAATTCTTTGAGCCAATCTGGATGTTTGACCGCTCCATTGCGGAAGGATTTGACGTTGTGATCGGTAATCCACCATATCTACGCATCCAGGGTATTCGGCAGAGCAACCCCGAAAAAGCCGATTTCTATAAGAAGCACTATATCTCTGCCACAGGATCATTTGATCTGTATGTTATTTTTATGGAACGAGGGATGCAGTTCCTCAAGAAGCATGGAATTTTGAACTATATCAACCCCGATAAATGGGTAAATGCTTCGTTTGGTAAAGGTATCCGTGCTTATGCTGTTAAAAATAAGAACGTCCATCGCTTAATCAGCTTTGGCGCACATCAAGTGTTCTCGGCTTGTACCTATTCTTCTCTTGTGTGGATGGGAAATGAGCTATCGGAAAGCATCCTTTACGACAAGATTAAACCAGAAGAAAATTCGGTTGTGTCACTGAATGATGAACTTGAGAATATCCGTTTTTCTCAAATACCTTATGCGCAGTTGTCTTCCGATCCTTGGATATTAACGAGTGGTGCCAATACCTCTGTAATGAACAAATTGCTCAATTTAGATAGAGTAGTGGATGACAGTCTAAAGATATTTGTAGGGCTGCAAACAAGTAAAGATACTGTGTATTTTCTGAAAAAAGCAGGACTACATGCTAACTGCTATACAGCATATTCACAAGAACTAGATGAGAGAATAGAAATTGAAAAAGGGCTTGTAAAACCACTATTGCTTGGTGATCAGGTACATCGCTACGAAAAACTGCAAACCCAGAATCTTGTGGTTTTTCCTTATATGCTGCCGGAAGAATCAGGGGGTAAAGCTATTTTGATGCCCGCAAAGAAAATAGCAACGGACTTCCCAAAAGGATGGGCATATCTAAAACGATGTGAAGCGGTACTTAGAGGGCGTGAGCGCGGTCGTTTTGATAATAATGAATGGTATCAGTTTGGTCGTAAGCAAGGGATTGATAATGGCGGGAAGAAGAAGCTGTTGGCACCAGACATTTCGTTAGGCGGGAATTTCTCTATCGACTACACGGGAGAGTTCTATACCACGACGACTTTGTATGGTTATTTGAAGAAGCGAGACGCTTGGGAAAGCTATGAGTATTGGATTGCCTTGCTAAATAGTTCAGTACTTTGGTTTTATTTAAAGAACTCGGGTAGTGTATTGGCAAACGGATATTTCCGGTACAAACCAGCGTACCTTGAGAATTTTCCTATCCCATCGCCAGACCCGCAACAGGAAAAGTGCTTGTCAAAGTTGGCTCGTTTGGCATTGCTTGCGAGAGGGTCAGGTGGAAATAATCAAGAAGAGAAATTTGTATTCTTAGAAAACCTGATAGATGCATGTGTATTCGAACTTTATTTTCCTGATCACATGGCAGAAAAATATCTCATGTTTCTGCATGATGTTCAAAAACTTCTTGAAAATGCTAATCTCGATGATGCAGAGGGGAAGCAGCAAGAGCAACTGGTTCAATTTTATAAAACCGCCAACGCCCCCGACCACCCCATCCGCAACCGCCTGTTGCGCCTCACCGCCGACAGCCCGGATTTACTGGCTGTTATCAAGCAAGAAGGCAGGGTATGAAGTCCCGCTTACACCATATCGAAATCCAGAACTTCAAAGCCTTTCGTGAGTTTTCACTGAATCTCGAAGGTCGTCACCTGCTGGTCTATGGGCCAAACGGCTCCGGTAAATCCTCGCTCTATTGGGCGCTGTACACCTTTCTTCAAAGCGCCCGAAAAGCCACGCAGGATATTGCCAAATACTTTGATCCTGGCAGTCAGCAAAATTTACTGAATATCCATGAACAGGAGGAAGCAGGCCCCAAACCGGGCGGGATCGCCCTGACCCTGCGCGAGATGGCGACAAAAATCGACACAACATATCGCATTAACCAGACAGATCACGGCACCAAAGCGCAACCTGTGATTACCAAGGGTGATCTTGCCAGTGATTTTATTACCTACAGGTTTTTCTTTGGCTTCTCGGATTTTCGTAATTCCGAAAAATTCAATGTCTGGCCATTGTTTAAAAAGGAAATCCTGCCTTTTTGTGTGAGCACTGGCGGAACTGTGCCACTGGATAGCTGGAAAAAAATCAAATCTGGTAATCCAAATCCTCGCAGGCTTCCGGGTTCGCCAGGTTCAGATGCTTACTGGTATTTTAAAAGAAATACTGAAGCATTTGCCGCTATCCTGCCCGACATTATTGATTCCATCAGTACCGAAGCACAACGCTTCTACGACCAGCATTTTGCAGAAGGCGAGCCGGCAAAAGTCACACTCAAGCTGGGAGTGACGACTCTACCATCGGCCACTGGTAGCAATCAGCTCGATTTCGAGTTCAAAGAGCCGGTGATTGAATTTGGTATCCAGATCGACGGAAAACCAATCCACAAACCCCAGGCATTCCTAAACGAAGCCAAATTGACCCAGCTCGCCCTGTCGGTTCGCTTTGCCGCATCCCTGGTCAATCTCCACGAATCGGATTTGAAACTGCTGGTGCTGGATGATCTGCTGGTCAGCCTTGACCTGAGCAACCGCATGAAAGTGGTTGAAATACTGCTCTCGGAAACCTTCGATAATTACCAGAAAATCATCCTCACCCATGATCTGGGGTTTTTTCGGGAGTTTCAGCGGGTCATCGGCAGTGATATGGATCACTGGTGTATCCGCACACTGGAAGGAGATGCAAATGCCGGTATCAGGGTAAAGGAAAATAAAAACCCGATTGATAAGGCGAAAGATTATATCAACGGCCATGACCTCGAAGAAGCCGCACTACAGCTGCGCAAAGCCGCCGAAGAAACCGCCAAACGCTACCGCCGCTTCGCCATGAAGGAAAGACCATGCCCCGGCGAATTCCACTCACTCACCGAAGACCTGAAAGCTGCTCGAAATTATCTACTGTCGCAGATGCCTATGACCATTTATAGCCAGATTCTTAAGGGTACACCTGAAGATCATCGTGATAAATTGATCTGTGGCACAGATGATGACCTGGATGCAGATACTACACTTGATGTGGCTACGCGCGGAAAGCTTAAATGTCAGCGGAAAAAGTTGCGGCAGTTTCTTTCCGATACCGCCTGGCAACAGGCAAAAGCCGTGGAAACACTGGATGCCGTAATCCGCATGAAAGATCGGGTTCTGAATCCGGCTGCACATTGGAATGACACACCACTGTATGATGCGGAATTGCGCAAGGCGCTGACACTAGTCTCTCGATTAGAGAAATGCCTCAAATGAAAAATGTGCTGCGAAACGATTATTATGGTTCTGATTGCTGAGCGCGATCATGACTGATTTCTCAGACTACATTGTTTACGTCGATGAAAGTGGTGATCATGGCCTGAAAACCATTGATCCAAATTACCCGGTATTTGTGTTGGCATTCTGTATTTTCAGGAAATCCGATTACATCGGCCAATTGGTTCCCGCGTTACAGAATTTCAAGTTTAAACATTTTGGCCATGATCAGGCAATTTTGCATGAAACGGATATTCGTAAGGACCGAAAGGATTTCACCTTTCTGAAAACACCGGAGCGCAAGGCGGATTTCCTCAATGCTTTGACGCAGATTGTGGCCGATACACCATTCACGTTGATCTGTTCTGTTATCCATAAGGAGCCATACCGCAAGCGTTACGCTAATCCGGACAATCCCTATCATGTAGCCCTGGGCTTTGGTCTTGAGCGGGTGTTTTATTTCCTTCGCTCACAAGGCGCGGCGGAGCAGCAGACCCATATCATTGTAGAACGGCGGGGTAAGCAGGAGGATGCTGAACTGGAGCTGGAGTTTCGCAGGATATGTGATGGTGGCAACTATCATGGACACAAACTGCCCTTTGATGTTGTGTTTACAGACAAGAAAAGCAACTCGGCCGGATTGCAGATGGCTGATCTTGTGGCGCGGCCCGTGGGCATTAAGATGCTGCGCCCTGAACAGGAGAATCGGGCCTTTGATGTCCTGGAAGAGAAGTTTTATACCAGTGGGAGTGGTAAGCGTGATGGGTGGGGTTTGAAATGCTTCCCTGGATTGTAGCGGGGAAAACAAAAGGCCCCGATGGTTCCACCGAGGCCAGATGTCGACCGGGAATCCCCAGTCCTTTATAAACATTATGGGTTAAGGCTGTGTTTATTTCAAGTGCTTTGACGCACACTCCAATCTGCTGATTATCCTTATTGCATGAGTCATCACCACTTACCCCCCAGTTGCCCCGATGTCAATTGATGGCTTGAACTGCAATAGGCAAGATATGTAAGTAACTTACTGGTTACAGGCAATAAAAAAGCCGTCCTAAGACGGCTTTGGATGTTGAAATGGTGGAGGCGGCGGGAATCGAACCCGCGTCCGCGAATCCTCCGCCTTTGGCTCTACATGTTTAGTCCG
>Ga0256834_1002730_pt1 | contig 10943 bp, 7 predicted proteins | sample 4281140metaG_FD_190536 | JGI IMG/M metagenome (GOLD analysis project Ga0256834, IMG submission 190536) | Hydrothermal vent microbial communities from East Pacific Rise, Pacific Ocean - 4281-140 | ecosystem: Environmental > Aquatic > Marine > Hydrothermal vents | place: Pacific Ocean: East Pacific... | reverse complement strand
AATGTCTGAAATAGCCCCTCTTAAAAAAGCCCTACGTGAAGCAGGAAATATCTATGCCGATTTGAAAAACCGAGGTGCCACTGCTCTTAATGCTGTTAATATTGGTGGTGGTTTAGCTGTTGAGTATAGTCAACATAGTGAAAATAAAGAGGTAAACTACTCGTTAAAAGAGTTTGCAAATGATGTTGTTTTTGTTATGAAAGAGATAGCCAAAAATAAAGGTATAGAAGAACCCGATATCTTTACTGAGTCGGGGAGATTTATTGCATCTAGTCATGCTGTTCTAATAGCACCAGTTCTGGAACTTTTTTCACAAGATTATCATGAAAAATCTCTACGACTCAAAGAGCTAAACCCTCCTTTAATAGCAGAACTCAATGAGCTTTGGATTTCACTTAACCGTGCAAATGCAAGAGAGTATCTGCATGATGCACTTGACCATATGGAGAGTCTACTAACACTGTTTGATTTAGGATATATAGATTTAGAAGATCGTTCAAATACAGAAATTTTAGTAAATCTTATTATAAAAAAGTCTATATTACTTCTTGATAATGACGTAAGTAATGAACTCAAAAAACTACAGCATAAGATTCAAGAGCGTTATCTATTAAACTTTTCTCTCTTTCAATCTCTTCCTGATTTTTGGGGCTTAGAGCAACATTTCCCAATGATGCCCATAGATAAATTAAATATAAAAGCAACCAATCCTGCAACAATCTGGGACATAACCTGTGACTCTGATGGAGAGATAGCCTTTAATGACAGTGCCCCACTCTATTTACATGATGTAGATGTAACTAAAGATGAATACTTTTTAGCTTTTTTTCTTACAGGTGCATACCAAGAGGTACTGGGTATGAAACATAATCTATTTACACATCCAACGGAAGTGCTTATAGAGTTTGATAACAATGGAGACTATACTATAGAAAGATTGATAGAGTCACAAAATATTATGGATGTATTAGAGGAGATGAATTATAGTAAAAAGTACTTAGATGATAAACTAAAACATCTAATAGAAAAATCCGATTTAATGGAAGAAAAAGAAAAAGTCAAACTGCAAAAACAACTTGACTTTTATTTAAGTGAGAATAGTTATTTGAAAACTATTCAAGCAAATAAACGGTAGTTACACCCCATAACCATATCCGTAACCATATCCATATGATTTAGTTTTAGACGTACTTTGATTTAAAACTATACCTACATTTTTTATATTACTTTTTTCTATAATACTATGTATAGCATCTACATATGCCGATTCAGCATGATTCTCTTTAAATAGAACTATATTAGAATCAGCAAACTTCATTAAATGAATAGTATCACTTACCAAACCAACCGGTGCAGAATCAATAAAAATATAGTCATAACGGGTTTTTAAAATATCTAATAAAATATTAAATTTATTAGACAATATTAATTCTGATGGATTAGAGGGAATAGGTCCAGAAGTTATAACATGTAAGTCTGGATATTTAGTAGAAAAAATAATATTTTGAATACTCTCTTTACCACTTAAATAACTACTCATTCCTTTTTCGTTTTTTAAATCAAAATACTCATGTAATGTTGGTTTACGTAAATCAAGATTTAAAATAATAGACTTATAACCTGCCATTTGAAAAACAGATGCAAGGTTTGATATTAATGTAGTTTTTCCTTCACCTTCAACAGTTGACGTCACTAATATTATATTGGCTCTTTGATCCTCTTTTTTAGCTGGTAAATTCGTTCTTAAACTACGATAACTCTCTGTAAATTCAGAATTTAAATCATTAAATACTTCTATTTTAACTTTTTTATTTTTATGAAGAGGAATAATTCCTAGAAGTGGTAAATCTGTTAACTCTTCTAACTCTTCTTTATTTGATATTTTGTTATTTAAACCTTTTAATATTATTGCTAAGATAATTCCTATTAATAGCCCAATTAATGGGGCTGTTAACATTAGAATAGCCCTTTTAGGTTTAATCGGTTCTTCATCAGAATGTGCTACATCTATAATTTTATAATCAGAAAGAGTTGAAACAATAAGTAATTCACTCTCTGTTTTCTTCTTTAATAGATAATCATACATAGTTGAACTTACCTTATAATCTCTATTAATATTAACCAAGGTTTTCTCTTCCATTGGTAAACTTTTTATTTTTGCTTCATATGATTTTTTCTCTTGCTTTAAAGATAAATACTGCTGTTGAACAAGTAATTTTAAGTTTTTAATATTAGAAATAATTTTTTCACGAAGATAATTCATCTGTCTTTTAACTGTAATAGCTTCAGGGTGTGCATCCGTTAACTCAGTGCTTAAATTACTCATTTTTATCTCTAAGTTTTGATATGAAACAATTAAATCCAGTGTGGGTTTATCTTTTAACTCCATTAAAGATGGTGAAATAGCATCTAGATTATCATTATTCTTAATGAAAATTGTAATATTATTTACTAATTTTTGTTTTAATAGGTTTTCAGATAATTTTATTTCAAGTTCACTTAGTTTTTCAATATACTTTTTTGCTTGTATTGATGGTTCTATAATATCATTTTTAGTTTTATAAACCTCTAATTTATTTTCAGACTCTTTTAATCTTCCTCTAATACTGTTTAACTGTTTATTTATAAAAACAAGTACCCTATCGTTCTGCTCATTTTTACTTTTTACACTCTCTTCAATAAAGCTTGATGTAAGTGCAGTAATATAATCATTTGCTCTTTTTGGAATAGTATCTTCATAAGTTATTTTTATTAGGGGAATCGTTGCCCCAACTTGTTGAATAGATAAACTTTTGGTTACTATATTTGTATAGATTTCTCTATTATCTGTACAGATAGTAAATTTTATTGGTTTATTCAAATTTAATTTTTTATTAACTGTAAATTTAAAATATTTATTAGTAATCACCTCATTAAAGGAATAAGTTTTATTACTATCTAAATTAATATATCTATTTGGGCTCAAGAATTTCATAACATAATCTATAAAATTATTTTCAATAGCAAGTGAAAAGCCATCTCCTTTTGGAATTAAGACAATTTTTTTATCACTAATACCTTCATCTAATATCTCTATATCTAATACTTCTATTGGTATATTTTCATAAACTTCAATATCTCTATATAGATCTTCTGAATAATATTGTGTTTGAAGTTTGACTTTATTTATTGCTTTTTCATTAACTAAGAATGTTTTAAAGACTTCTACTTCTTTTCCAACTTTTCCTCCTTCACCAAAAGATAATGCACCCATTAAAATATCACCTGGCATACTTGCTTTTGGTTTTGACTTTAATTCTATCATGGCACTTGAGCTATAAATCGATGGCTTAAAATAAAGGTTAATAAACATAAGCATGGAAAATATCAACATAAGTGTAAAGATTAACCACTTATAACTCATTATTGTATTATAAAACTTTTCTAAATTAAGTTCACCAGCATGTACTTCTTTTCTCATTATGTTCAATCCTTTAATTGTGTAAAAATAATAATTTAAATATTATATCATATTATATAACATACTTAGCTAATAACTGAAGAGTTTACTTTAAAATAATATTTAATTTTATTCATATGTTTAACAATTTAATATTAAAGATAATGAATAAAATATTTATACAATAAAAAATATGATATAATATTATTTAACATTAATTCCCAGAAGAAAAAGAGGTATTATGCATATTTTATTAAGCAATATTATTTTAATCACCATTATTTTGACCAGTCTAAGTAAATCATCTAACTTAATTTTTAAATCTTCATTTGAAGATGGAAGTTATATGTTAGATCCGGATAGAAAAAAATCAAAAATTTGGTGGCAAAATATCAAAAATGATGATAATAGTACCTTCAACTGGCCAATAAAAATCAAAGGCGAAGAAGGATCTTTTCAATTAATTGTAAACGATGATGATATAAATAATTACATAGAAAATAAAATAGAAATAACCAAGGGAATTAATAATCAAAAAACACATGCATTACACCAAACTATAAAAGAAAAAGAACATACTTGGACTCAAGTTCCTTATATTATAAATACTAAGAATAAAGAACAAAGAACACTATACATTAGATATTCACTTAAACTACCTAAAAACTTATCTGAACATCTAGGGGAAAACTCTTGGGTTGTACTTAGCGAATATAAAACCACTAAAGATTATCGTTTAGCCTTATATATATATACAGATAAAAATAAAAAACTTTACTGGTATGCTCATGGAGATAATATTGTCTCTGATGATGTGCCTTATGAGGAGTATTGGTATAGAGAAAATAAAGATTTTCCTGTACTTGAAGGTGAGTGGATGGATATAGAAATATTTTGGAAAAGAAGTACAAAAAATGATGGAAGAGTATGGTTAACAGTTAACGGTAACAATGTAATAGATTATAAAGGAAATACTAAAATTAAAGATCCAATTCAAGCTATAATGCTTTTTACTAATTATTCTAACAAACCTCTTGATCAATGGATAGATAATATTGAATTATGGGATACCTATCCATGTGGTATACGTCAAAGTTGTCATGATAATAACTATACAAACCAAAAAAATTAATTTAGAAATCTAATATGCGTACTATTTTTATTATATTATTATTACTTTTCTTATTTATTATAGGTTTTGTTTTTATGAAGACTCAAAAGTCAGATGCAATTATAATAAATAATCCTGCAATAGATATCCCAACACCAGAAACTAATCAAAGTCTATATACTGCTAATTTAATTTTTAAAACTTCATTTGATGATGGAACATCATTACTTGCTCCAGATAGAAAAGGTTCCCAAATATGGTGGCAAGATATAAAAAATTCTAAAAATAACAAATCTAAATGGCCTAAAGAGAAAGGAGAAGCTTCTTTTCAAATGATTGTTAACAAAAATAACATTAATGATTATATTGAAAATAAAATAGAGACAACAATAGGAATTGACAATAAAAAAACAAAAGCTTTACATCAAATAATCAAGAAGAAAGAACATCCATGGTCTCAAGATCCTTATCGTATTTATACAAACAATAAAGAGCAAAATCAACTATACATAAGATACTCATTAAAACTTCCTAAAAATCTATCTGAAATCTTAGGTAAAGATGGCTGGCTAGTGCTTAGTGAATATAAAACCATTAGTGATTACCGTGTTGCTCTCTATATTTATGCTGATAAACATAAAAATCTTTATTGGTATGCACATGGTGACAATGTAGTATTAGATGATATTCCATATAAACAGTATTGGTATAGAGAAAATAAAAAAGTTCCTATTCCTGTAGGCAAATGGATGGATGTTGAGATATTTTGGAAAAGAAGTAAAAATAACGATGGAAGAGTATGGTTAACGATAGATGGTCAAACGATTCTTAATTATCAAGGCAGTACAAAATTAGTAGACCCAATACAAATAATTATGCTTTTTACCAACTATGCATCTTCCCCCCTTGACCAATGGATTGACAACATAGAAGTATGGGATGATTTTCCATGTAAAAAAGGAAAAAGCTGTCATTAAAAAAAATATAATATATTTTTAACATTCATTTAAGTTCACTATTTTATAATATTTTTTGTGATATAATATTATAAATTATTATAAGGGAATTAATATATGAAAGATATTTTGAAAGGTTCATTAATAATCTTTATTTTTAAAGTATTAGGTGCATCTTCACTTTTTTTAACATACATTATGATACCTAGATATTATGGGGTAGATACATTTGGTATTTTTAATTTAATATTTGCAATTATCATGGTTGGAACTGTTATATCACGATTAGGTCTTGATATATATATCATTAGAATCATACCAACACTTGTAAATGATAAAAAACAAGTTTCACTTTTTATAAAATCTGTATTGAAAATTTTATTTATAAGTAGTTTTTTAGTCACTATTATAATACTACTAATGTCTAATATACTGGATAGTTATTTGTTTAAATCTATTGATGCAACACTCTATTTAAATATTTTAGCCTTTATGATACTACCATATACTCTTTTTAATGTACTTGTTGAAGTATTTAGAGGTCTTGATGATATAAGAATATACTCTTTTTTTAGAAATCTATCACAAAATGGTTCAATTGCTCTTTTATTAGCTATATCTATATTTTTCTCTTTAAATATTGATCCTGTCTATATTCTGTTTACAACAATTATGATTATAACTACTGCTGTAATAATTATACTTTACAGTTTTTTAAAAAAACACAATATAAATGTACTAATAAAAGGTAAATATAATAATAAAATTTTAAAAAACTCTTATCCTATGTTTTTAACTGCATCCATAATATTTGTTATGGCATATGTAGACAATTTTATGATCTCTTACTACATAGATGAATATCAAGTTGGTATCTATAGTGCATGCATTAGTTTATCTATGATGATATCATTTATACCAATGGCTATTGGTGGATATATATCTCCAAAAATATCACTTGCCTACGCAAATAAAGATAAAAATAAAGTAAAAAATATTTTTAAAGACTCATTTAAATTAATTGTCATTACGACTATCCCAATATTTTTAATTATTATATATTTTGCAAACTTCTTCCTAGGACTTTTTGGTTCAGAATTTACTGTAGCAACAACAACACTTTTTATAGTCAGTATAGGTTTTTTATCAGAATCACTTTGTGGACCAGTAGGATTTATTTTAAATATGACAGACAATCAACACATATTTATGAAAATTTTATTTATTTCTCTTCTAATAAATATTATTTGTAATGCTATCCTTATTCCTTCATACGGCATAAATGGTGCTGCTATTGCACTTATGTTATCTATGCTTTTTTGGACTATTGCAAGTTTTATCATACTAAAAACTAAAGATATAATATGAATTATTTTGGATTAATTATATTTTATACTATAGGATTTGTTATCTTATATATTGAACCTATCTCTATAGGTAATATTAACTTTGGTATATTATGGAAATTAATATTAGTATTTGTTTTATTTATACCAATTATTTACACAACTTTTAAAAAAAAATATATGGAAATGTTTGCATTTATTACCATAGTTTTTGCATTTAAAACTCTTATTTCATATAGTTCTTTAGACTATATAATAAACACCATAACTATTTTCACTAAAACATTAATGCTACCTATTTTATATCTATTCTTTATACTAAAACTAAAAGAAGGTACTTTAAGATATTTAGCTAAACACTTTTCAATTCTGATTGTATTGTCATTTGTACCATATATGGTAGGTATTTTAACACCTTTGAAATTAGGATATGACTTAACTCCATTTGGAATGGATGGTCAATATGGACTAATAGGTCCATTTTTAAACCCTCACTCAGCCTCTATATCAATTGCTTTTGCAATGATAGTTATTACCGGTCAAATTAATAAATTAAATAAATCATTTGAAAACTTATTTTATATTTCACTTCTTATTTTAGGGTTTTATGAATTAATAATGACATATGTAAGAACCGGTATCATGGTATATTTAGTATCATTATTATTCTTATATCTTCAAAATATTAATTTTAAAAAAGTATTACTTTTAATATTGACAGGTATTACTTTATTCGCAGGAAGTATCTATCTAATAAGTACCAGTGAAGTTGCACAAATGAGGTTTCAAGATAAAAATAAATACATGACAGAATCAGATATAGGTTCAGGTAGGTTTGAATTTTGGCAAGCAGCTGTAGAAAATTGGCTTGATGATGACCCTTCTGTAATATTTATTGGATTAGGTGAAGAGTATGCAAAAGATAAAATGCTAGAAGATGTTGGACTTAGAATATTTGCACATAATGATTTTTTTCAAACTCTTCAACAAGAAGGACTTATAGGTATAGCTCTATTTTTAACCTCCTTATTTTTAATGTATAGATTTATTAAAAGAAATAAAACCTCTATCTATTATTCAACAGCAATGGCTTTATTTTTAGCCATTTTATCCATGATGATGTTTCAAGGTGGTTTTTATTTTAATATTGTGTTCCTATTATCTATATATTTAGCACTATTAAAACTTGATTATTTAAAAAAAATAAATCTAAAAAAAGTAAAGAGTTAATATGTCCATAAAAAAAAGTAATATTCTGCTTATAGTTGGTAATTTATCTACACCCGGTGGTGTTAGTGTTTTTTGGAATTCACTATTAAGTGTCTTTAATAAAAAAAATGATTTCAATTTTAACATTTTAGAAATTGGTGGTCATGGTAAAAATATTTTTGGACCTATTTTAGATCAATGGAAAGTTCATAAAAATATTAAATCTAATACAACAATACAATTGGCAGTAATCAATCCTTCACTCCTAAATAGAAGTTTTTTTAGAGATGGTCTTTTTGCTAAACAGTTAGCAAATAATCTGCCTTTTATTGTTTTTTTTCATGGATGGGACTTAGAATTTGAAGCTACTGTAACTAAAAAATATACCAATTTCTTTTTAACTTCATTTGGTCAAGCTCAAAAAATTTTTGTTCTATCTGATGATTTTAAAGAGAAGATTATTGAGTGGGGATATAAAGGTGAAATTATAGTAATCACAACTACAGTTGATGCGACACTTGCAAATGATTTTTCACTAAAAGAAAAACTTGAAAAGAGTCAATCAACTACATCTACTATAAAAATTCTTTTTCTTTCCAGAATTATAAAAGAGAAAGGTATTTTTGAACTTGTAGATGCATTTGAAAACTTGAATAAACGAATAAATAATATAGAACTAACTATCGCTGGTGATGGTGAAGAGTTCAAGCAATTAAAAAACTTAGTAAAAAATAAAAAGCATATTAGACTAACAGGGTATGTAGAAGGTGAAGCAAAAATCACGCTTTTAAAAGAGAGTGATATCTATATTCTACCTAGTTATACAGAAGGTTTACCAATATCTGTATTAGAAGCAATGTTATTTGGGTTACCTGTTATTACAACAAAAGTTGGTGGGCTAAAAAAATTCTTTAATGATGACAAAATGGGCTACTTTATTGAGCCTAGGAGTACAACAGATATAGAAAATAAAATTGAACTAATGTTATCAGATGTAGATAAATTAAAAGAAATAAGCAAATTTAATTATAAATATGCTCAAAAAAACCTAACAAATGATGTTGTTACTGAAAAACTATCCAATCACTTAAAGGAACTTATATAATGATAAACACACAATTGATAGAAAACTATTTATTAAAAAATAACCTATCAACATATGACCCATATGATATTTGGAAAACAGATATAGGTGTTAAAATAAAAAAACTCTATTACAAAAATAAATATATTGGATTACTTCCTGCTGGGGTTATAACCATCTATGATCTTTATATTAATAATAATAAAAGAAAAAACTATACTACTCAAGAGTACCCTATAACTAGAGCACAAGCAGCTATTACACTTTTAAACTTATATCAACAAGAAGAAAACCTTAAATATATAAAATATGCGAAAATACACATTGATTGGCTTCTTGACAATGCATCAACTGGATACAGTGGTCACTGCTGGGGAATGAACTATGATTGGGTTTACACTGCAACAGATACTTATGACAAGAATACACCTTTTAGTACACATACACCATACCCATTAGAAGCTCTGGTTCAATACTATAATATTACCAAAGATGAATCTGTTTTAGAAGCTATTAAATCTGTTTTTCTCTTTTTAGAAAATGACATTAAAATTATGAAAGAGACCAAAGATATGCTTATATTATCTTATGGTGTTGAGAAAGACAGAATAGTTACCAATGCTAACAGTTACAGCATGTATATGTATGCACTACTCCTTAGTTTTTTACCTGAGAAAGAAGAGTACATTAAAAATAAAATCAAAAAACTCTATAACTTCATAGCATCAGTACAACAAGACAATGGTTCATGGCTATACTCTCCTTATGATGACAACACATTTATAGACTGTTTTCATAGTGCTATTGTGGTAAAAAACATTATTAAAACAGGAGAATTGACATATTTAGATGATGTTAACACCGTCACTACTAGAGGTTACATATATATTATAAAAAACTTTATAAATGAAAAATATAATTTATGCAAACGTTTCTCTGTCAGTAACAAAATATCTATTACAAAGTTTGACCTTTATGATAATGCTGAAGTATTAAACTTAGCAATAATGCAAAAAGACAATGAAACTGTTTTAAAACTCTCAAATTCAATTCAAAAATATTTTATTAATGAAAATAATGAAATTGCTTCAATGATTGATTTACTTGGAAAAAGAAAAAACTTTAATCATCTTCGATGGGCTGTTATCCCCTATCTAAATACTTTATCAAAAATGGAGAACAGTTAATATGTGTGGAATTTTAGGATCTGTAAATAAAGCTTTTCAGAAAGATACATTAGAACTTATCAACCATCGTGGACCAGATGACAATGATATTGTACAACTTCAAGTTAATGATAATGACATTCACTTTGGACATGTACGACTCTCTATTCAAGATTTAAGTGCTGCTGGGCATCAACCAATGTATTCTGCAGATAAAAAATTTATTATCATTTTTAATGGTGAAATTTATAATCATTTAGATTTACGAAAAAAATTAAATAATATTGACTTTAATGGTCATAGTGATACTGAAACCATCGTTAACTATATGGCAAAGTATGGTATAGAATCAGTTAAAGAGTTTAATGGTATCTTCGCATTTTCTCTTTTAGATATAGAGAAACAAAAAGTTTACATCGTGCGTGATAGATTTGGAGTTAAACCCCTCTACTATTACCATAAAAATAAAGAGTTCATTTTCTCTTCAGAGATGAAACCTATTCTAAAAATGGTTTCAAATTTTCAATTAGATATGAATGCTGTTAATGAATATTTAGTCTTAAGATATAATCCATCTCCAAAAACAATGGTTAAAGATATTATTAAAGTTTATCCTGGTGAGATTTTAGAGT
>Ga0256834_1002729_pt1 | contig 10943 bp, 9 predicted proteins | sample 4281140metaG_FD_190536 | JGI IMG/M metagenome (GOLD analysis project Ga0256834, IMG submission 190536) | Hydrothermal vent microbial communities from East Pacific Rise, Pacific Ocean - 4281-140 | ecosystem: Environmental > Aquatic > Marine > Hydrothermal vents | place: Pacific Ocean: East Pacific... | reverse complement strand
CTTAATTTTTCAAGCTCTTCTAGGCCTACGAGTCCTATTTCACGACCCTTGTTGGCTTGGTTCTCGAGTTCGGAGATCACCACTTTTGGAAGTACTATTATACAATCCTTTAGTTCGTCTTTTTCTATCATATCGACTAATATACCATCTATTATTACGCAAGTGTCCGGCACGTAGATCTTTCGTTGGCTTTGCATCGTTCTTTTCCTTTATTTTGTCCAATAAAAAGACTTATAAAATAGGCGAGCGATCGTTATAAAAACATTTTCTAAAATAATTACTTAATTAAATAATTCAATAATTATTTAAATATTTAAAATAATTTAAATATTTCCTCGTCCAATATTAAATTTGTTGAGGTATATAATAGTCGGCATAGATCCGGGCTCAACCATAGGCATAGCCATTTTAGGGCTAGATGGTAGAGTGATCGATGTATTCTCGTTCCGGGGCGGCATAAGTTCTAGCGACTTGGTCAAACTCATTTCGTTGTATGGAAAACCTTTGATCATAGCAACCGACCAGGAAATGAAGTCTTCGGAGATCGTTGGACTATTGGCGAACACTAGTAACTGTAGAACGTATCATCCCATGAAAAAGGTCAATAAAAAAGAAAAATATAAACTCGTTAAAGAACGCGTAAGCGTCAAAAGGCTAAATTCCCATGAGATCGATGCACTATTCGCGGCTATAAAGGCTTATAATAGTATAAGGAACAAAATGCTGAACATAAAAAGACGTTGTAGGGAGAAGAACATAGAAATTTCCGAAGAAATATTGGCCAAAGTCATCCTTGGACAGCCATTGTTTAGATAAAAGTTTTAAAAACAAATTTTTGAAAATTATTCTTTAATGCAAAGTTGTTTTTATTTGAGATTTTCAGGAGAGCTTTGGTTAAAAAACGAATCCTCTCGACAAAAACAAGTTAAACTAATAATAAAAAACCTAAAATTGCCAAAAGAATGGATAATAAACAAAAGAGACAGACTAATAATATTAAATAAAAACCAAGACCTCATATTTGACAGGGTCTCAAAAACCTTTGGTATCTCTAGCTTTAGTATAGGCTTTGTCTCCAAGGACAGATCCATAGACGCAATAAAAACCATAGTTAAAAATATCCTAGAGGACTGGGGCAACGTTCAAACTTTCAAGGTCGATACAACCAGATCGGACAAAGGCTACCCTATGACGAGCATAGAGATAAACAAAGAATTGGGAGAATTTGTTCTAAATGTAAGACCAGATCTAAAGGTAGATCTAAAAAATCCAGAAAAAACTATAATAATAGAGCTTAGACGCGACCACGTCTTTGTATCGGACAACGTTTATGAAGGCCTTAGAGGACTTCCATACGGCTTCTCTGGAAAGGCCATGGCCCTGCTCTCTGGTGGCATAGATTCGCCCGTGGCAACGTTCCTGGCCATGAAACGTGGCATAGAGGTAACGCCTATTCACTTCTATATAGATGATGAGTCTTTGGAATCCGTTAAAAAATACATAGAGATCTTGGGCGACTACGGCAAATTAAGGCCGTTGGAATTGTTCAACCATAAAATATGGCTGGAAAAGACCAAGGAAAGGCTCTTAGAACTCGGTAAAGAACGATATCTTTGTATATTTTGTAAGAGAAGGATGTTGAAACTTTGTGAAAAACTGGGCAAAGAACTAGGAATAAAGACCTTGGTCACGGGGGACTCTGTCTCGCAAGTGGCATCTCAAACACTTGAGAATCTGTACTGCATATGCCATGGCATAGATCTAACCATTTTAAGACCATTGGCTTGCCAAGATAAGGAAGATATAGTCTCTTTAGCCAAGAAAATTGGAACTTTTGAGCATCAAAGTACGAAAAAATGTCCATTTGTGCCAAAAAATCCAATAATAAAGGCTGATTTAAGGACTATGTTAAGAATAGAAAAAGATTTAAAAGATTTATTCGAAAAATAGTTTATGATTGTGCTACCATTTGCTCCAATAAATGGTCTTGGTCTTATTCTTCATATAATTTTATTATTTGGTCTTGAACAAAGACCAACAATTCATACCGCCAAAGGTTATTTAGGCCTTTGTTGGGCCGGCACCAAGTACGCGAGCTATTGTTTGTTTAATTGGTCTAACAAAACAAAAAAGCCTCTAATACTAGAAATTAAGAAAGAGCTTTCAACAAAATATTTCTATCCTTTGAATAAAGACCCCGTTTTAGTAATGATCTATGGAATCAAAGATGGAAACGTTATTCTTGGAAAAATTTTAAATATTTCCGTGTCTAGGAACAACTGCACTGGTTCTACGAATGCGTTAGAAATTTCAAAAAATTCAATAAAAGTAGTCAAAACACCAAATTGTTCGAACCACATTCCCGTATGGTCGAAGTCCCCTGTATGGCTAAACGAAACACTTGACGAAACTTGCGTCTTTGAATATGCCTATATGACCAAAAAGAGTCTTTATGTGCTTGTGTTCAATTGTACGACGAATAGAACCAAACAACCAATAAAAATTTTAGAAGTAACCCCTAGGACCGGAATATGGTCTTGGAAAGACCTTGGTAGAGGCTCAACATTAAAAATGTATAGTGTAAACATGCACATGCTCTTCATAGGCAACGACACGTATGTCTACTTACCTTATTTAGGCAATACTGGTGGATTTTTAATAGGTTGGATAAAACAAGCTCTAATCGTTATTATAAACAAGAGTAACACCATGGCCATAGAAATTTTCAACGAAACATTCAACAATATCTCGATACATATAGTCCCTAAGAGCATAAGATCGATAAAGGCCAGAACGATAAAACATTATAATATAGTCCTAAGAAACATATCGATAAAAAATGTTGTTATGATAATATCAAAAAATAATATAAATAAACCATTCTACGTATTGGCTAACAATAGTGTTTATAAATTATTCATATTCAATGGAAAAAATAACAATTTATATATCGAAGGATTACCAATTTATTACAAGAATAATACATTATTTTTACCTAATGAAATCGATGAAAAAGATTTTATATTGTATTTAAACAACAATTCAACAATTATAGCAACCGGTTATTAATTTACTCAAAAATTCTTTTCTATTTCACATTGTTTCAAACCATTTCAACGACTATTTTTTTAAATTTCCAAACCATACCATAGTTTAGTATGAACCACATAGGACTATTATTGATGTCTATGGTATTGTCGTTATTCTTTCCTGTACTAACACCAGTTGTATTAAGGATGCCAAACAAGCCCATGCTCGATCATAATATCATAGCCCAAAAACCAAAACCAATAAACCTCATGTGTCTAGAGCCTATGGGACTAAAGATCTACAAAGGCAAGTGTCAAGGCCCATCGATACCAATAAAGATGGTTCGTAAAAGGTCTGTGTTCGTCTACCAAGGCCAATGTCGTGTGGTCGCCATAGAGCTTCTAAAGGATTGGCCGCCCATATGCCAAGTCACTGTAAACGACATGCCGATAAGGCCAGTGAAAACAAGCCAAAGACCACCAGAGGTCTTGGTCACATATAGACCACCATATGAAATAGTTCTTGTGTGTGACCTAAGGACCAAGAACAATAAAACCATACATTTGACCTTCCATTTGGTAAAATGTCTAGACAACCCTATGGGATTAAGAAACAAACTAATCAACATCTCCAATACGACAATAGACTATATTATGACCGATAAAGGTGCGTTTATAAGAAAACTTCCAAAACCAACTGAAAAAATAATTAAAATTCATGGATACGTGGCTCTATGTTGGTTTGGAAAAACCGCTAGTTTTTGTCTAATTAATTCCTCTATAAACGGAAAGAAAATCGACAAACCAATAATATTTCACGTGGACTGGAGTAAAATGAACAATACTTCAAAATTTACATTAGCCACGGGTAATATCCATGTATTTAAAGTCGAAGAAATAGAACATTATCCAAAATATGATGTAATAATCGGAAAATACCTATATTCCTATTCCAAAGTTAAGGTTAAACCTGTAAACATAACAAACATAACAAAATATTGTATTCAGGTAACCGTAAAGGCTTATGATCCTTTGACAAACTCTATAAAAACCTATCCAAACCCTTGTGAAGTTCCAGAATACGATATAAAGGCAAGCAAATTTAAAAAAATAAAGATAAAAGAAGCTTCGTGTCGATTGGTCAACGTTTCGTTATACAATATTCTACATAAGATGAAAGGGCCTAACTATGTTGTCGAGCCATATAGGGAATATTATACTCCTCTTTTAAAGTTGTTATTGAATTGTTCCGTGGTTTTTGATAACAATACCAAGGCAAGGCTAAATATCATTGCCTATGACTCTAAGACTCTCGAGAAGGTTATGAATAAAATCGGCTATGGCGACTATGTCCTTTTGCCAGATGAGAAGTTTTACATTAAAAACTTCGATGTACTATGGTTTGAAAAAAGAAAAATATTTTTGATCGACAATTGGTCATTGCCTGAAAATGCTTTTGCAAAACTAAACATAGAAAGACTACAAAATGGATCATGCGCACTTACAATGGTGTATTTAAACCTTACAAGAAAAATCTTGAAAGTATTACCAGTTGAGTGTAATAAAAGGTCCTATGCTTATAAGTTAGTATCTATATACGACGTAGATCCCACAAAAATAAACTACGATGATATAGTCATGATGCTCGGACCCGCATTCGAAGTAAAAAATTGTACAAAACTCTTTTTAATATCAACGTCTCTAATAATAGGCGCCCCTGTACAATACTACGTAGAACCCATTTATATACCAACTAACAAGAAAAGAAGTTATTTGATAACTTATTTAACAACTTTTAACATACTGGCCTACATTAAGAACAACACCACTATATCTAATCCAGAGTCTTTCAGATCAAAAGTTTTTAAATTCTTTTGAATTAGAAAAATATTGTGCTCAAAATATATACCCCCGTGGGGTAGTCGGACATCCTTCCGGATTTTGGATCCGGAGACCCCGGTTCGATTCCGGGCGGGGGTACTAAATTCTTCTTAAAAGTCTTAAATTTACAATTTTACTATTTCTTTTTCTATTGGCACCAAGGGCACTTCTATTTTTTCAAAAACATGTTCTATACCCGCCAAAAATCTAATAACTTTTTCTCTTAATTTTTCATTTGAGATAGTCTTACTAATTAGATAAAGAACAGGATGGATATCAGGATTTTCAATTAAATTTTCAACATATAATATCCTAAACTCTTTTCTTTCGTCTTCACTTAATTCTTTTCCTGTACATTTTTCAAATACATCCAAACTAGTAAGTATTTGGTATTTAACTTCCTCAAAAAATATTGATGCTAGACTAAATAAAAAATCTTCATCAGATATATCGATTTTCGAAAAATCTGGCATTTTTGGTATTTTTGGGTCTTCATTTTTAAAAGCTGAAAAAATTGGCTGTAATAATTCTTGTACATATTCATAGAATTTCTTATTATTATAATAATAATATAAAATAGAATAGTAAAATACAATAAAGTCTTTATTTTTGTTTTCTATCGCCTGTAAAAGAAGGAAGTATATAATATAACTACATATCAGAAATTTTAGTTTATCATGGATTTTTCTTCTAGTTTCATTTAAATGAATAAAAATTTTTGATAAATAGGGGAAATATTTAAATTGGAATTTTATCAGTTGTTCTATTATTGGTTTGAAACTCTTTATTTTTTCTGTATCTATATTATCTCTTATATTTATATTATTATTACTCGTCATCTCATAAAATATATAACAAGGAATTTTATCAAAAAATAAACTCTCTTCCATATAATACTTATAATCTAAAAGAAAATTACTAAAAAATATCCATCTAACAAGAATATCTTTCATTTTATGTGGATTATTAAAATATTCAGAAATATTTCCATTAATAAACACACTTATAGAATTTATAGTATCATTTATTTCTTTTATTATTTCATCTATTCCTATTGATTTTAATTTAATACAATATTTTTTAATATCTTCTTTAGTTATTTTTGGTATATTGTTCGTATTGTTTATGTATTTAATTCCAAACAAATTTTTCAAAATTCTCGATAAATTTATTAATTCTTTGTCAATAGTTCCTCTCGAAATATAACTTTCTACAGAATCTATTAGTTCATAAGGATTATGAAATTTCTTTATAACTTCCTTTAATAGAAATAAACCATCCCTCATATATTTAAGAGGTGCTAAAGGATCTTCTTTATCAAAAAAGTACGGTGCTTCAAAATTTATTTGAGAAACTATTTGATTTAAAATTTTGTTTATATTAAAAGAAAGTTCAAAATACATATCATAGGAAACATCAATATTTTCAAAATCTTCTGGTCCTAGATTTGATTCTTGAGGTGGAAGTTCGTCCATAGTAAGTACTATTATATAATATATCATATTTAAATATTACTTAATAGTACAACACAAACAAAAATTCGATAAGACGATCTCAACAAAAATACTCTATAATATTACGGTTGTGAGCCTATTATATAATAAAATTTATATTCTTTACAGCAAAAATTTCTATCATGGTTAGAATCAAGAAAAAATACATTAAATATATATGGTTTTATTTAACAAAAGTCCATAATTTTAGAATGGTTTTTGAAGCAATATATATAAAACTAATACACAGGGCCTTGGACGAATATAAAAAATCAGAGCTTGCTAAAAACAAATTTTCTGAATGTTTTATAAAAACAGAATATGGTAAATTTATAACATCCCCTAGTTTTACATGGTTTTTGGTGGCGCCATACTATGAAGAAAAGACAAAACAATTCATAGATGAAATTGTTAAAAAAGATGAAACTAAAGACAAAATATTTTTGAACATAGGGGCAAATATAGGCGTGTTTATCGTCCAGTTTGGCAAATATTTTAAAAAGAATATAGCTATAGAAGCGGATCCCAAGAATTTCAAATATCTAAAGTGTAACGTAATACTTAATGATCTAGAGGATAGGTGTGTATTGATAAACAAAGCAGCCGGCAACGAAGAAGCCGAAGCCTTTTTCTTTCATAATTATTGGAAAGATTCTTCTTCAAAAATTGTTAGAGACGTGGGCCAAGTACCAGAGAGATATAGAAAAGAGTTAATAAAGGTTAAGATAGAACCAGTTGAAAAAATGTTCTCAGAAGATCCAAGAAAAATAAAATTAATATTAATGGATGTTGAAGGTTTTGAATTAGAGGTTCTAAAAGGAATGAAAACTATTTTAAAATCTATGGAAAAAGATAGTTATATAATTATAGAAATACTCGAAGGAAATAAAGATAAAATAACAGAATTTCTTAAAGATTTTGGCTTTAAATTCGAAAAATGTTTAGACGAAAGAAATTATTTATTTAAAAAAGTTTAATTTTTAATGAGATATTTTTTGAATATTCTTAACTGGGTTTTCATCTTCCATTTTTCTAGATAAAGCTAATCTAGTGGCTTCATCAACATATTTTTCTGCTTTTTCTTCTTTTTCATCTTTTTCAGACTCTTTTTCAAATATTGGTGGATATTTTACAAGTAATTCTAGATCTATTCCATATATTGTGAATTTTATCCAATTTAGCCCTAATTTTAGAAGACCAGTATAATATATAGATTCATAACTACCAAGACCATTTTTCCTCTCTTCGTAATACTCTGGATAATTTTCTATTGCTCTTATACATAGTTTAATAATGTGTCCTGCCTTTTCAATTGTTGTACAGTCATAGTCTCTTGTCTTTTCATTAATTTTAAGTAACAACTCCACAAATAGCCTTAATACATTCTCCTTAAAACCAATGAACAATGGTACTACATTCATATCGCAATAATGACCAATCCTATTTTTAAATCCTAAAAGGAAAAATGGATTAAAATGTTCTAATAATCTTTTATCTTCTAATATAAGCTCAAATATTAGTTTGAGAGCATCCTTATACTCTAGAACAAAATAAGAATTTATATAATTGTTTTTAAGTGATAGTTCTTGAGCTTTTACTAAAATCTCTTTTTCAAATTTTGTCCAAACATTATACCAGAAATACATATTATTTTCGAAATCATAAAATGGATCTTCTACTATTGATAAAGCAGGGATTATCAGCTTTATTACTCCTGTAGTAAGTCTCAAATTATCGAAAACACAATCGGTTTTTGGTATTATAATTTCATTTAGATATTTTTCACATAATTTTTTCTCACCATCTTCAAAATCAAACAACAGACAATCTATTTTTAGGTGAGCCAACAGTTTTTCTGGTACTTTTTTAAATTTAAAAATACTATAATATAATAAAGATAATTGATAAATCAAGAATGGATTGTTGTTAACAAGTTCACAAAGATACTCACATCTTTCTTCTACCAAATTCTTGAACCATTGTTTTAGGTCTTTATTAGACTTCAGTATTTCTTTTTTAACATAATATGGATATTCTCCAAGTATTATGGCTTCAAAATTACCAGTTTCTATCAATCTTCTTAGGTCGTTGTCTTTAACTTTTTCCATTACCTCTTCTAACCCATGCATAGCAGTAATATTAAATGAACTAAAATATAAAAATTTTACTATATATTTAAAACAAAAAGAAAAATGAATATTAAAAACCTTATCTACCCTTACCGGTCCTTCTAGGTCTAAATTCCCTATAGCCACACTTACGACAAACGGCCTTACCCTTTCTTATGGCCTTTGGGTCTATCCTCTGTTTATGATGACATCTCTTACAAACGTATACCCTTCCAAAAAGCCTTTCTGCAACCTCCGCAGGCATTGGTAACTTTGCCATAGATCATCACTTCCATGATCTATTAAGTAAACTTTTTGATTGATCTTTTTTAAAAATGTTGTTATGGATATATTGTACCAAGGCGCCGAGGCCATATTGTACCTGGATAAATACCTAGGTCAAAAGGCGATTGTAAAAAAACGTATCAAAAAAACCTATAGACACCCAGAGCTCGATGAAAGACTTAGGCGACAACGTACAAAAAGAGAGGCAAAGGTCATTTTAAGGCTATTGGACCAAGGTATAAACGTGCCAATGGTCTATGACGTAGACCTAGCCCAATCAACAATAGTTCTAGAGTTCATAGAAGGAACCAAATTAGACAAATATATAGACCAGAATCCCGACAAGGCTATGGAAATAGGTAAAAAAATAGGAGAGATACTTTTCAAGATTCATAAGGCCAATATAGTCCACAACGATTTCACAACGTCCAACATGATCATAAACGATCAAGGCATTTTCGTCATAGACCTAGGCATGAGCTTTGATAGTCATAGAATCGAAGACAAGGCCTACGACGTCCTCTTGTTCAAAAGGGCAATAAACGCCAGACATTGTGAGACTTTCCATAGGCTTTGGTCGGGCTTTGAACAAGGTTACGAAGATAAAAAAGTACTAAAGTATTCCAAAGTTCTCGAGAAAAGGGGAAGATACGTTCAAAGATAGTCCCCCCGGCCGGATTTGAACCGGCGACTTTCCGATATCCGTCCGTTATCCACGAACTACAGTCGGACGCTCTACCGCTGAGCTACGGGGGGATCAATTTTAATAGAAATATTAACAACTATTTAAAAATTTCTTTCAAGAATCAGTATGCCCCTAAGAAGCGATCATCCTCTGGGGTCACTTATGGCCATCCTCATCATTCAAAAGTCTAAAAATATTTATCCATTCAAGTATTTAAATTTATTTTTTACTCAACAATTCCTTGAATAGTTCGTTTTCCTCTTTCTTCAATTTTTCATATTTTTCCTTTAGTGGCCTAAGTTCCTCTGGGAGTTTTTCCTTAGGCATTGAAATAGTTATATCATCACCATATTTCTTTGCCTTTTCTTCGAATTCGTCTAATATTTTTAAAATTTCGCTAGATACTTTGTTCAATTTAGAAAATGGATCGCTAGTCTCGTCCGATTCTTCAACGGTCTCTTCTTCCTCTACCTCTACTTCGGGTTCTTCTTCTACGACCTCTTCCTTAGGTTCTTCCGTGGCCTCCGGAGAACTTACGATCTTTGGCTCTACCTTTGGTCGGCCTTTGTTTATTTTAATGGCAACGTATAACAACGTACATATGATCAATGCCCATAGTAGTATGCCCATGGTAATTACCGTCGTGCTATTGTTAAAGTAATCAAATCAATAATTATATAATAACTTTATAAACTTAGTATCCTAATGAAAATCCTTATAACGGGAACGCCTTGCACAGGTAAAACAACGCTTGGTCAACTATTGGCCAATGCCTTGGGCTACGAAAGGTATACTTTATTGGACATAGTCAAAGACCATGACCTGATAGAGTTCTACGACGAGGAAAGGGACGAATACGAAATAGACTATGAAAAGGTTGAGAAATTCTTGGAGAAATTCCTAGAAAATAAAGACAATGTCATAATAGAGGCAACGGATCCAACACCAATACCAAATAAGATTGATTTAGCCATAGTCCTTCGTTGTGATCCAGATATCTTGGCAATAAGGATGAAAAAAAGATCATACCCAGAGGACAAGATCTTTAGAAATCTCCAGGCAGAGGTTTCGGATTATTGTCTTTTAAAGTCCTTGGAGAAATTCGGTAAAGAAAAGGTTCATGAGATATACACAAAGAATAAAAAACCAGAGGAGATTTTAAAAGAAGCCATAAAGGTCATCAAAGGAGAAATAAAACCAAAAATCCACGAAGAGCTCCCATTCCATAAGGATTTATATAAATATTTTTAATGTAAACTTCTCTTTTTAAGATCCAGTACATGGATCAAGTAATTTATTATGTTTCTTATACCTAGTTTGCTATGTCCATATTTTCTTTGTCCAAATTTATAGGAAATTTCAACTATGTTCTTGGGATTACATATCACCAAAAGCTCTAGCATGATTTTATAACCCCTTGGCGAGAGCTTATCCATGTTGCCCTTGAGTATGTCCCTGTTGA
>Ga0256834_1002728_pt1 | contig 10944 bp, 11 predicted proteins | sample 4281140metaG_FD_190536 | JGI IMG/M metagenome (GOLD analysis project Ga0256834, IMG submission 190536) | Hydrothermal vent microbial communities from East Pacific Rise, Pacific Ocean - 4281-140 | ecosystem: Environmental > Aquatic > Marine > Hydrothermal vents | place: Pacific Ocean: East... | reverse complement strand
AAAAACGGCCTGCCGGTACACAGTAATTTCCTCGATTACCGGGTGCCAACGATCGTTGAATCCCCTGATATCGAGGTCCACATCGTCGAAACCATAGATCCTTTAGGCCCGTTCGGCGCCAAAGAAGCAGGCGAAGGCGCGCTCTCAGGCTTCCCCCCCGCACTGGTAAATGCAGTGGCCAATGCCACCCAAACAGACGTAAACTTTCTGCCCCTTACGCCGGATAGAATCCTGCTCGCCCTCAACAAATCCCGCCGCGCCGCGCGCCGTCAGGAAGCATCATGAGCAATACACTTCCAAATTTTCGACTGCTGCGCCCGGATACCATTCAAGCCGCTGTTGCCATGCTGCAAGACCATGAAAATGCTAAGCTCTGCGCGGGCGGCACCGACCTGATCGTCAACATGCGCCGAGGCCTTGCAACACCCGAGGTTCTGATTGACCTCGGCACTGTTTTAGAAATGCAGCAAATCACCCGCGACGATCAAGGCCTGCATATCGGTGCGGGCGTGACGCTGTCTGAACTGGCTGAAAATACCCCGCATAACGCCATCACCCAAGCCGCCCTGGCCATTGCTGGGCCGGGTCACCGTTTTGCCGCAACTGTCGGCGGTAACCTGTGTCTGGACACCCGTTGCCAGTATTACAACCAAAGCCACTGGTGGCGAAAATCCAACGATTTCTGTCTAAAATATCGGGGCGATACCTGCCATGTCTCCCCCTCAGGCAACCGCTGCCGCGCCGCCTTTAGTGGTGATCTGGCCCCTGCCCTTTTGGTGCTGAACGCAGAGATCGACATTGCGGGACCGGAGGGCATCCGCCGCATTCCGCTGGCGGACCTTTATACCGGCGAAGGGGATGTTTATCTTACGCTGGCCAAGAACGAGGTTGTCACCCAAATCCACCTGCCCCCCAGCGCGGCAACATCCACCTACGGTAAAATCCGCATCCGTGGTGCCTTGGATTTTCCGCTTGCAGGCGTCGCAATTGCCGCAGAAAAATCCGCGACCGAAACCACATTTCGCATCGCGCTGACGGGCACAAACTCTCGCCCTGTTCTGTTGGATGCCCCTGCGCCCTTCAGCCAAAACGACAACCCAGAAACCTATTTTGCCGCCCTCAACAAAGCCGTGCAAAAAGCCGCATCGCCACAGCGTTCCACCATCACAACCCCACTGTTCCGCAAACAATCCGTTGGCGCAGTGGCCGCACGTTTGGCGCAAGAGCTGGCAAATGGCTGAGGAACCGCCCGGCAAATACTGGCGCGAGGATGGCATATTACACATCGACGTGCGCGGCCTTGGCCCGCCAGAACCAATGTTTGCGATCCTCTTTCATCTGGAAAAGCCCGGCGAGGTTGGCCCCGTCATCGTACATCATCTCTGCGAACCAGTCTATTTCTACCCAGAGCTGGCAGAAAGGGGCTGGAGCCACAAAATCATTGCAGGCGAACCCGATGAAGTGCGCCTGATCCTGAGGCAAATCCCATGAGCATGTTAATAATGTCAGGGGCCAAAGACCGCCTATTGCCCGCCTCCCTGCCCTTCCGATTTTTCGCCAGCGCCAGCGTGTTTCACATTCTGTTCTGGCTGGCACTACTGATGGGTGCCGACGACCTCGCGACATTCAACGGCGGCACCGGCTGGATATTGGCGGCAATTCACATCGCCACCCTAGGGACATTCGCCATGACAGCCATGGGGGCGGCATTCCAATTGCTGCCCATCGCCACCCGCCAACCATTGGCGCACAGTTGGCCTGCATACTTGACATTCTGGCTGTTCATGCCCGGCACCCTGATCCTGACTTATGGCATGACCACCACATCAATGCTGGCGTTAACCATCGGCGGCATCGCCACCAGCGCCGGATTGCTCACCTTTGCCCTGCTCACCGCTGACAACCTGCGCCGCGCGACCAGCCTGCCAATCGTTGCCTCTCACGGCTGGGTTGCGGTCATATCTGTACTCGTATTGGTGGCGCTCGCCCTATTGCTGATCTTCGATCTGGACGCAGGCTTCCTACCCAACCATATAGCCGCCGCCACAACCCACATGGCCTTTGCCGCCTTTGGCTTCATGGGCGTGCTGGCCTTTGGTTTCAGCTATGTGCTGATCCCGATGTTCGCCCTGTCCCGCGCCCTGCCACCGCGCATGGGTTGGGTCAGTCTGGCCTTCGCAGCCATCGCTTTAACCCTTGCCGCCCCAGCCTTGTTGTTGGAAATCACACCTCTGCAAGTTGCAGCACTGCTCTGCGCCATAGCCGCCGCCGCCGCTTACCTCTGGCAAATGAGAACCGCCTTCAAAACCCGCATGCGCAAACGCCTCGGGCCTGCCTTTGTCGTCATACGAGGTTCATGGGGCATGCTCGCTATAAGCCTGCTGATCGGCCTCGCCGTCCTCCTGGACGCCCCCATCCCCAACGGCGCAACCCTGTTCGGCTTTCTGCTGCTGGCAGGCTGGCTGCTGACTTTCCTGCTCGGCATCCTGCAACGGATCATGCCTTTCCTTGCCTCAATGCACGTCAGTACCAAAGATGGCCGCACACCGCTGCTATCAGACCTCACCTCGCAAACTCCGCTAAATATTCACATGATAAGCCATGCCACAGCGCTGGCTCTCTGCGCTGCTGGCATTGTCAGTGAAATCACCCCGCTAATCATTGCAGGAGCAGCAATCGGATTGGTAGGCTCTATTGCATTTGGACTGTTCGCGGGTTTCGTTATCCGCAAACTCTAGATCAACTGCCCCGCATCCACCTGTAACACCTGCCCTGTAATCATCCGCGCCATATCGGATGCCAGAAACACCACCGCATTGGCGATATCCACAGGTTCTGCCAGCTTGTTCAGCACAGTTTCCCCCGTCGCACGTTCCAATATTTCCGAAGGCAGCCCCCGCGCCATTTCCGTCAAAACCATACCCGGGGCCACCGCATTCACTGTGATCCCCTTACGTCCCAACTCGCGCGCCGCTGTTTTGCTCAGGCCAATCAACCCCGCCTTAGAGGCCGCATAATTGCCTTGTCCCACTTTACCACGTATCCCGTTGATCGAGGTGATGTTGATGATCGACGCGCCCTCGGCCCCCACCATAAACGGGGCCGCCGCATGGATTATGTTAAACGCCCCCGTCAGATTGACGTTGATCACACTGCTCCATTCTTCCGCAGTCATTTTCATCAAGGTCCGGTCGCGGGTTATCCCTGCGTTGTTCACCAGAATTGAAATCGGCCCACCAATCTGCGCCAACACAGCCGCAACGCCATCCGCATCTGAAATATCCGCCACATGAAACGTGACGCCCTTCGCCGCATCATCCGGCAAAACCATATCCAGTGCGTGAACTTCGGCGCCCGCTGCGGCCAACTGTTCCGCAATAACACGCCCAATGCCGCGCGCACCGCCTGTCACTACCGCACGCCTATCTGAAATATCCAGTTTCAAAACATAATTTCCCTTGCTGATTTTCAATTCAGGTATTATAGTACCTAATTAAGTAAATCGCAAGTTCAAAGAGGAACTACATGGATTTTTCAAGTCGAATTGCCCAGCTGATCCACGAAGATCACAGCGAAACCATAACTCTGATCGAGCTATTGGAGGATATGATCGCCAAAGCACGGCGTAATACGCCCGATGTCAGCGACATGCTGGTGAGCAAAACTCTCAAGAAAACCGCAGAGATGATCGCCCATGAAACGCGGCACCACTTTTATTTCGAGGAAAACCTGCTATTCCCGATTCTAGAAGAGGCGGGCGATGTGGCTATTGGCGCGCATTTACGCGAAGAACACGCCGCCATTCTGCCATTGGGAGAACGGGTTGAGGCGTTGGCAAACACCGCCCTCGCTGACGGGTTTACCGACGCAAGCTGGGTAGAATTCAGAAATGTAACAGGTGAAATGACCGAACGCATGCTGTCCCATATCCAGAAAGAGGAAATGGCCTTGCTGCCGCTTCTTGAGGATTTACTGGACCCGGAAACTGATATGGAACTGTCCGAAGCATTTGCGGCGGCGTAGGAGACAAAACATGATAGAGGAACCAATTGGCCAACTCAAGGCTCTGACCGCCACCGATCTGGACGCGGTTATCGCCATCGATAGCATTCATTCTGGAACGTCCAGACGTGGTTACTTCACTAAACGGTTAGAGGCGGCGATCGATCGTCCAAAAGACTATGTCTATGTTGGGCTCCACATCGACAATACGCTGGCCGGTTTCGCCTTTGCCAAACTGGTTGAGGGCGAATTCGGAAAACCCGGTGCCAGTTCTGCACTTGATGCCATCGGCATTAATTCCGCACTTCAAGGTCAAGGGGCAGGCCGCCAATTGCTCGCCGGAGTAGAGGATATACTGCGCGCTAAATCCGTAGCAGAAGTCACCAGCCAGGTAGACTGGTCCAACCAACCTCTGATCGGCTTTTTTGCCAAGGCGGGCTATGCGCTCGACACTCGGACTGTACTTGTGCGCTCAACCGAAGTGATCGGCACAAATGATATCGTGATGGGCGAAGACGAACCGCTTGAGGTGGATTTCAGCTCGCCCGACAGCGACGATCCCGATGCCCTGTCTAACGACAAAGCACTGATTCGCTCGATGAAAGACAGCGACCTGCGCTCGATCATATCCATCGACCACAAGATTTTCGGCACTAAGCGTGTCGCCTATTTTGAACGCAAACAATATGAAATGCTAAACGCCTCCGGCATCCGCGTTTCACTCGTCGCCGAAATGGACGACTACCCCGTCGGCTTCATCATGGCACGTCTTGATTACGGCGAATTTGGCCATGCAGGACAAGAGGCCGTGATGGATACATTGGGCGTCAATCCCGGCTACCAGGGCCAAGGCGTCGGCCAAGCCCTGATGACACAATTGATGGCGAACCTATCCGTGCTGCAAGTCGAAACCGTGCGCACCGAAGTCGAATGGGATGACACCGACATCATCGCGTATCTTGGTAGAGTCGACTTCACACCGGCGCAACAGATCACATTACGCCACACACTATAAACCGAAGCTTTAGCGAAAGGCCGTGCATCGCGATTCAAGTTTAACCCGAAATGCTATAATTCCTTCTCCTTCAAAATTACTTCACGAAAAAACGGCCCCGCAAATCTTGCGGGACCGTTTTTTGTTGCAGGGTACGAGGTAAATAGCACTCCGAACATTATTCACCCAAGCGCGGCCTGCACTTGCTTGACCCAAGCCTCGCAACGGGCGTCGGTTTCATCGTCTTGGGTATCCTCGTCAATTGCTAAACCAACAAAATGGTCCGCACTTGCGGTCAGCGCGCGGCTGGCCCCGAAATCATAACCCTCGATCGGCCACTCCCCGATCACTGTTGCACCTTGGCCGGAAACAGCCTCGGCCAGATCACCCATGGAATCAAGGAAGTAATCCGCATACCCCACCTGATCCCCCAGCCCGAATAAAGCCACGATTTTCTCGGAGAAATCGATGGAGTATAGATTCGGCCAGAACTCTTCCCAATCCGGTTGCTTGCCACCATTATCCAGCGTTGGAGTGCCAAGGATCAGGATTTCAAACTCGGCAAAATCTTCAACCGTAGCCTCCGCGATGTTGATCAGTTCAACCTCGCCCTCTGGAAACAACTTCTGAATGCGTTCAGAAATATCCTCTGTATGGCCCTCGTCTGTGCCGTAAAATAGTCCAATGTCAGCCATAGTACCTCTCCCTCTCTTAAGATGCTTTCAGCTGCATGCCGGATGCGGCCAGTTTTTCATAACGATAGGCCCCCCACAACGCGGCACCGATAGCACCGGCAAAAATCGAATGCTCGTGGCTGGTTACTTCTGCCGTCACACCGCGCATTTTACCCAGTTCTTCGCGCATGGCCGCGACCAAACCCTCGTCCAGTGCCAAGCCGCCGGTCATCATCACCAATTCGGTTTTCACCCCGATGGATTTCAGCAACCGCGCCAAACGACTGGCCATCGACAAGTGAATACCCTTGAGGATATTGGGCGAGGTAATCCCGCGCGACACCATATTGATCACATCGGTTTCCGCCAGAACAGCGCAAATACTGGACACGTTTTCCGGGTTGTCAGCCGAGATCGACAGCTTGCCAATCTCGTCCTGCGCAATGCCCAGATAACGGGCGATGTTTTCCAGAAACTGGCCCGAACCAGATGCACACTGGCTGGTCATTTTATAATTCACAACCTTGCCCGGTTCATCGGTAATAATTGCGCGGCCATGCAGAGCACCGCAATCCATAATCGCGCGAACATCGGGATTGAGAAACCGCGCGCCCCGCGCGTGGCTGGTCATCGAATAAAAGTGGCCCGTGTTGAAAGAAATGCTTTCGCCGTCACCCGTGGTCGCGATGTAATCAAGGTCGCCTTCTTTCAACCCCGCGTCCTCCAGCGTATGATCAAACGCTTCGCGCGCCAGTTCCAACGGGTTACGTTGGCGAATGCGCAGAATGGATTTTGACAACCATTCCTCTTTGCCATCGACAACCCTGAAAATCGAGGCCTTAACCACCCCTGTTCCCACATCAATCCCTGCAGTTAATGTCATGCTTCTATTCCTTCCATACGGCCCATTGCGGCGCGACGGGCAAATTCAGCCCCCCCCAGCGCTCCGGTGTAAATTGAATCCGGGTCGATGTTGATCTGCACTTCGCCATAGTTTTCAAACACCAGCTTTTTCAGCTCGCGCACGGCGGCCTCGTTTTTGGCCACACCTCCAGTGAATGTGAACTGATCTTCAACCCCGCCAGAACGCGACAGGATCGACATGGCGCGCAAGATGATGGCACGGTGCAGACCCGCCAGAATATCCTCGCGTTTTTCGCCCAGTGCCAGACGGTCGCGTAACTCGGCTCCCGCAAAAACGGTACAGGTCGAATTGATCCGCGCTGGCTTTTCCGACTTCACTGCGAGGGGCCCCAATTCATGCAGACCCATGTTCATCTCGTCGGCGATATAGCCCAGATAACGGCCACAACCGGCCGCACAACGGTCATTCATCTGGAAGTTTTCAACGATACCACGGGAATCCACCTGAATGCCCTTGGTATCCTGCCCGCCAATATCCAGAACCGTGCGCGTTTTGGGGTACATCATATGCGCCCCCAACCCGTGGCACAGGATTTCGCTGCGGATGTGTTCTTTGGAAAACGGCAGCGTCACCCGACCATAGCCGGTACCAACCAGGTAGGTTTCCTCCAACTCCACACCCAAGGCACGATCCACCCGTCCGGTGAAATCGTTGGCCCCGTTTTTACTGATCCGGCCAAGCGCGCGCTTGAATTTGTCGCTTAGTGAACCCTTAGGCGGGCGGTTTTCCACGGCAATGATCGATTTGTCGTAAACGTTCAGCAGCACATCATAAGGCAGATCGGATTCGCGCGCCACGGTTTCGGCAATCGACAGATAACGCGATCCCGCGATGTCACGAAAGAAATCCGACTTGCGTTCTGAATTTGGCGCAAACATCGCAGGTGCCTCGCCGCGCAGGCGATTGAACACCTCGGCCAAGGCCACTTTGACGCCGGAACCGATTTTTTCAAACCGATCGCCCTTTACTTGCGAAACACAGGTTTCCTCCAGATCCTCAAGCTGATCCAGAAACTGCTCCAAACGGAAAGACCGCTCCAGATCACCCAAAAATTCCTCGGCCTTGTCCTTGTTGTCATCGCTCTTAAACTCGCGGCGAAACAGCTTAAAGCGGGCATCAACCATCGCCTCTTGCTGTGCCACCCGACAAGCGGTCTCATAGTTGGACCGCGAATTGGTAATGCCGCGACCGATAATTTCCTCATTCTCGTCCATCAACACCGCTTTGGTGGTGGTAGACCCAAGGTCAATTCCTACGAAAGTTTTCATGCTGCTACCCCTCTGCCGCTGCGTTTTTGTTCGATCATCTGGAAGTAGCTTTCCAAACGGTTCTTGACGTTCGCCGCCGAGAAATAGCGTGGATCAACCAGATCGGTTTCAATAAATGCCGCCGGTTTACCGGTGCGTTTTTCAACCTCTTTCATGATCAACAACTGACCTGCGGAAAAGCTGTTGCAAGATTTGATCGAGTTCACCAACAGGCCATCTGCCTGATATTCATTGATGTAATCCGAAATCATATCAATGCGTTGCGGCAAGGAACGGTTGGTATAAACGTTCAGACAATACTCAGCCAAGGATTCCAGCGGGCGATCCGGGTCATGTCTAAAGCCCAGATCATAAGTGCCACCAACCTTGGTATAGGTTGACGCCACCACGGTCGCGCCTTCGTCATAGAACATTTTCCAGAACTGGCGGAAACTGGTGTAATTGGGCGGGCCTTCAACCACAATGCGGTATTTTTCTTCACCCATCGGACCTTCCGGCGTTACCGGGCCTAAACCCTTTAGAATGCGTTCGTCTATTTCTCTGCGCAGGAATTTGTAGAAATCAATCGCATCATCCGTGCCGCGAAACGCGCCAAATATTGGCCCGATATAATAGATACCGCCAAAATAGGCATCAATCGGCGAGCGCACGTTTTTGCCGCTTTGCAGAATATAAACCAGATCATCCTCGGCCTGTGCCGATTTGCGCAGATATTCCCGCAGGCGATCAATATCGAACTTCACGCCACTGACTTTTTCCAGTGTCGGGATCACATTTTCCTTCAACTGCTTAACCATATACTGGACCATATTTTTGGTGATTATACCGTCCGCCATATAAGGCGTTTGCAAGAAAATCGTTGGGCATTTATACTGCTCACGCAGCAGCTCAAACCATTTCAGGAAGGTAAAACAACCCGTATAGGATAGCAGTAAAACATCAGGATCCGGCAGCCTTTTGCCGTTCGGCCCGATGTTGCCTTTCAACATCATGCCGATGTCGGATTTCACGTAAGTACACACATCTTCCGAGTGCCCAGCACGTTCAGCCTCCATAATATAGGCACCAGATTGCTTGCGCAGGCCGCTTTGGATGGCGTTCACTTCTGGCAAGTTATTCACCATATCAAAACACATCAGCAGCTCGTTCAGGTTGCCCGGCACAAAGGTCGAACAAACTTTCTCGCCGCTCTCATTGGCAGATGTCAGCCGGTCATAGTGATCCGCCATCATCTGCTTTTGCTTAATCATCGACGCATCTTTATCCACGTCGTCGGCGGTCGCTCTCTTAATCAGTGGCTTTCTCATGCTGCGCTCCATAATTTGATTGAATCGACGAATGTACCGGCCTGCTCACGAATGGGCTGCATCTGGCCGGAATTTTCGGCGTATTTGAAGGCGATGAACGGAATACCTGCCGCCTTCAGCACGTTTTGCAGCATTGGGCGATCCAGCAAGGCCGGATCACAGAAACTGGGTGAGGCAAAGATCACCCCCTCGGCACCGGTCTCCTTGACCGCACGCACCAGGAACTGGCCTTTTTCCTTTTCATTCGGTTCGTATTTCGCCGCTGTCGACATAGAGTGATGCAAGAAGGCTTGCGACAGATTGTAAATCGGATCCCCCTCCAGCGGCACATCGCCAATCAGCCAGCGCGACACCAGCATGAAATCATCATCGACCACAAAACAGCCCGACAGTTCCAGCGACTTGATCAGGTTCAGCGGCGGCTGCTCACAGAACATGCCCGTCACAACCACGCGACTGTTATCCTTGATCGGGCGGCTTTCCGATTTCGCAGCGTCAATGTACTGACGCACCAAAATAGAATGTTCCTCGACCGGCAGAACCAGCCCTGCACGGACAACCAAGTAGGCCTCGGAGGCCGGGGCCTGCCAAGGTTTTTCCGCCCTGAACTTATACAACTCATTCACCAACTGGCGGTTCTTGTTGTACACATCTATCGAGTTGCGCAGCGCCTCGTCGGTGATTTTCTTACCTGACATTTTTTCCAGATCGGCGCGAAATTCATTCATCTCGCCGATGTAGAAAGTACCGCCAATTTCATCTTCATAGGTTTGCGGCACGTCGAAATATTTCGAATACACTTCTGGGAACAACATTTTCCACATACCGGAAAGATTGCGAATCACATCACAGATTGACGGAAACAACATCCCATCAGTGAAATCCAGACGCCCAGAAATGCCCAGTTCCACGGTCGACCGTGGAATACGGCAAATATAGCTTTGATAGTAAGCGTCACCATGGATCACTTCCAGATTATCGCCACCACCCAAAACTCCCAACGACAACATTCCCGCCGCATGGATAATTTCACGCGGCACGTAAACTGGCATATAACCGATCACTTTGCGCCCCTCTTCGGCGGCTTTCCATTCACGCGCGCTGGTAAAGTTCAGGTCATCATAAAGTTCCTGACACCGGGCGACGATCTCGCTTGTGGTTGGATTGGTCATGTGTTCTCCCACTTGGCTTTGCGTTTGGCGAGAAATGCCTCAAGCCCTTCAACGGCGTCATGCGTTGACATTAATTCGTTCAGATAAAGGTCTTCGACCGCCTGCAATTTGGCGACCATACGTTCAACAAACCCCATGCGCGCGGCACGCACCGCGAAGCGCAGGGAACTGGCACTTTTACGCGCCAGATGTTTGTCAAAATACTCGAGTGCTGCGGCTGTCGGATCATCTGCCAGCGCATCCACCAACCCCATCGCCAGCGCTTCTGTCCCAGAAACACTACGACCGGAATAAAGCAAATCTTCGGCGCGGGCTTGGCCGACACGTTCAGGCAACAGACAAGAAGCAGCGGGCGCAAACACGCCAAGCATCATTTCCGGCTGGCCCAGATTGGCCGTCGGGGCCGCAAACAAATAATGCCCCGCCATCGCCACCTCAAGACCACCGCCCAGACATTGGCCATTGATCGACACCATAACGGGCACCGGATATTCCAGCATGGTTTTCACCAGCGCGTGCAGGGCGGCCAACATCTCGGCACAACTGTCGGGCAAATGTTCTTCAACACTGGCACCAAAGCTGAAATGCGGCCCCTCGGCCTC
>Ga0256834_1002727_pt1 | contig 10944 bp, 5 predicted proteins | sample 4281140metaG_FD_190536 | JGI IMG/M metagenome (GOLD analysis project Ga0256834, IMG submission 190536) | Hydrothermal vent microbial communities from East Pacific Rise, Pacific Ocean - 4281-140 | ecosystem: Environmental > Aquatic > Marine > Hydrothermal vents | place: Pacific Ocean: East Pacific... | reverse complement strand
ATATTTATAAAATTTCTAAAGCAAATTGAAAATCATATTTAGAAACTATAAATTTTACAAATATAAAAGATGAATATAATAAAATTATTGAAGATTCTAAGGAAGAAATTAAAAAATTATGACATAAAATTGATTTAGAAAAATGATTTATTGAGCCAAATAAAAATTTGTATTTTAAAGAAGAGTTAGAAAAATTAAAGTTAGACCCAAATGAAGATTTAGATTTTGATAATTATGCTTGGTACTCTTTATTTATGCCAAGTTTAAATGAAGCTAGAGATGAAATAGGAAAAATAAAGGAGAATATTTATAATACAAAAGAATTAATAGAAAAATGAGAAAAAATGGATTTTGAATTAGATGTTCAATGGTTGGCAACATGAAGTTGGCCAGATTCTTTTACTTGAGCAAATGCAGAAAATACTAAATTTGAAAATTTTCAAACACTTATTAATCAAGCAAATGATCCTGATGTTAAGGCATATTTAGAAAATTATCATAAAGAATTTATAGATGATTTGAAAGAAGCAAAAACTACTTTTGAAGAATTAAAGAAAAGATTAAATGAGATTAAATGATATTATAATCAAGCAATACCTGAAGAAAAAGAATGATTAGATGAAGAAATAAAATGAATAGTTTCTTATATGACTCTTATTAATTGATTAGATAATGATAGTATTATGGCTCCTTTTGGTAATGCTTGAGAATGGATTCTTGATAAATCTTGAATTTGAATATTACATGATATAGTATCACCATACAATGGTCCTATAGCTGCTATTTTAATGGCTTGATTTATTGTTTCAGCAACTTTGAAACCTGGAATTGAGTTTGTAAAAAAATCGAAATTTGAAAGAGAATTAAATAAAGAATTTAAATGAGAAAAATGAATAGATAAAAATAAGTTAGAAGAATTATTTAAAGATTTAACAAAAGAACAAAAAAATAAAAATATAGATAGCTTAATAACAAAATGAAAAATAGATTATAATAAATTAACTATTTATGAATTAGAAAAAGTTTTAGAAGAAGTAAAATGAGAAAACTCTCCAGAAGTTAAAAATTTGAAAAAATTACAAAAACTGGTAGAAAATAAAAAAGCTTTATGAGATGAATTTATAGCTAAAAAATTAGAAAAATTAAAAATGAAAGCATTAAATTCTAATAAAGTTTTTTCTAGAGATATATTAATAGAATTATTTAGACTAAAAAGTTTTTCTAAAACAGCTTTAATAAAATTTTTTGAATGAGATATAACTCTTAATATTAGAAATCTTTTATGATCTAGAGTTACTTGATGAGTATTCTCTTGAGATAATATAGCTTTTGCTGATTCTAAAAATGCAGATAAACAACTTGAAAAAATAATAAATTTTGAAACAAGTATTATAAAAGAAACAGATAATTTAAAATGATTAATGTGAATAAAAAATTATGATATTACTAATGAGAAAATTCCAAAAATTGAAGGTGAGTTAAATAAACTAAAATTAAAATTAACTAATAAATATGCATTTGTTGCTAATAAAATAGTTGATGATATTTCTGATAAATTTTTTGTTGATATAAAACAGAAAGATAAAATAATAAAAGAAATCACAGAAGTATTATATGAAAAAGAATGATTAAAAATAAAAGATAAAAAAATAAAAAAATGACTAAAATGAGAAGAAAAGATTAGAGACATATTAAATGAATATTTAAAAAAATGAAAAAAAATAAAGAAAGATAAGTTTTTAGATACATTTAAAAATGATAAATTTAAAATAAATGAATATGAGAAGGATTTTATAAAATTACAAAAAGATATAGAATGAAATTCATCATTATTGAGAGAAAAAATCATAATAGAATTAAACGAAAAATTGGATATAACAGTACTAACAGATATAAAAGATAGTGAATTAGAAATATGAAAAAGTGATTATACAGAAATAAAAAAACTAAAAATTGAGCCTACTAAATTAAAATCAGCAATTGTAAAAGATTTAGCAAAATTAGATAATACTGAATATTCAGGACAAGATAAATTACTAAAAGATATAGCACCACAAAATCTAAAAACAGTAAAAGACTCTTTAGAAAAAATAGTACTAATAGAAAAAGAAATAGCAAAAGGTTTTCAAGATGATTTAAAAGAAGAAGTTAGATGAGTTTTGAAAGGAATTTATAATAATATAAAAATTAATGCTTCTAATACTACAGAAATAGAATTTGATGTAAGATTAGATGAATTATTAGATAAAGATGGTGAAATAAATAAAATAAAATGAGTTTTAGGAACAATAGATGGAAGAAAAGAATTTAATGCTGAATTTAAAGATGATATTATAGAAAAAATTAAAAAATGAATTAATGATACTTGAAAAGTTAAAATAGATAATATAAGTACAAATATAGATTGAGCATTAGAACTTTTTGAAACTGTAGAATGAAAGGGAAAAGATAATATTATAAAACAACAAGTAATAAAATGAATAAAAGACAAAATTATTTTTCCTAAAAATCAATTTGATAATTTTTGAAAAATTATAAAAAAAATGTCAGCATTAGAGCCTACTATAGAAGATTTTAAAGATAAAAAAGCATCTTTTGAAAAAGCAGTAAAAGAAATTGATTGAAATGCTTTAAATAAAATAGAAAAAGACATTTTAAATGAATTAGAAATAGAAAAATTAAAATTAGAAGCAAAATCTAATAATTCTTGAAATTTTTGAAATAATAATAATTGAGGTTGATGAAATAACTGAAATACTAATTCTTGAAATTGATGAAATAATTGAGGTTGATGAAAATATACTGATGCAGATTTAAAAATAATTGAAAGACTTGCTAAAGTTGAATGAATGATAGAATGATTAGAAAAAGCTTGAGTTTTTCAAAAAGAATCAAAAGAATGAGTTGTTATTAATAATAATATTCATACAGAAGCAAATGTAAATTCTAAAAATACAAATAATATTTTTACAGGATATAAAACAGAAGATGTAAAAAATAATTTTAAGCATAATTATACTGACACAATTCCAAAAGATAAACAACTAGAAAATAAACCAATAGAAATAGAAAATAAAAATAAATTAAAACAAATAGAATTAAAAGAAACTAATTATAATAAAAATATTGATTTATTAGACAGATTGGTTATTCAATTAGAAACAGAATTAAAATTTGATGATGTTAATATAATAAAAGGTTATCTTTCAACAAAAGAAGCTCATATAGAATTATGAGAAATCGAACCAAAGGAATTAGAAGCTAAATATAAACATGGCTATAATATTGAAGAAATAAAAAGTATGGAGGAATTAAAAAAAATTCATAGAAGAGGATTAAAAAAATTAAATATAAAAGCAGGAGAAATGTGAATTTCTTTTGATAAAAATGCTAAAATAAAAGATGTATATAACAAAATAGTTTTAAAAGATACAAAACTTAAAGGAATTAGTATTGATGATTTATTTGAAAGTGTAAGAAGTATAAAATAATTAAAAATATAAAAAATGTGAATTGATAAAAAAGAAATAAATATTCCTGAAAATCCTATTTTTGAAATAACAAAACAGGATATTTTAGGTTGAAAATTGGAACCTTTCACTAATTTATGATTAAGAAAATATATTTATGAAGCAAAGATTTTGCATTCTATGAAAGAAACAGAACTTAGAAAAGATTTAGAAAAACAATTTTTTAAAATTTTAACAAGATGAAATATTTATCCAGACAATTTAGATAAAATTCAAAATATTCAATTTTTTGAAAATTGAAAAGTTTTTGTTTTTTTAGAAAATAATAAAAAATTAGCTTTCAATCTAGAAAAACAAAATATCTACTCTTGAGATGAAGAACAAGTTAAAGAAAATAGAGAAAAAGAAAATAAAAAATCTGTTAAACTACTTGAAAAATCTAGTAAAACTCTTGATGCTATAAAAAGTATTTTTGAAAATAATAATAATGAAAAAAATGTTTTTAAATGAGATATTTGAGAAATAAATAGTGAAGATGTTGTTAATGATTCTATTAATTTTTGACCAGAATTTTTTTGAAAAGATTTGAAAGAATTGCAAACTATATTTAATAAAAGTTTTGATGTGGTTAGAAAAATTGATATAGAAAATTTATCTGAAAAAAACAGGGAAGAATTGTTGAAACAAGAAAAAGAATATTTAGAAATTTTTATGTGAATAGGTAATAAATATGAATGAGCAGCACCATATTTACAAGAAACTTTTACAGATTATTGAAATATTGCTGATGATATAGTAAATTTATCAAGTGATAAGCAAGCTTTGGATTATTTACTTGAAATACATAGAAAAATAGATAATAATGATTATCAAAGTGAAAATGTTGAAGCTTCTTATAAAGTTGTAATTACTATTTTACATCAGAAAATTTTTGATAAATTAGTAAAAAATGATGCTTCAGATGAGTATTTTTTAAGATATGCAAAAATAGTAACAGGTAGAGATAATCAGGAAGATGAATTGTTAGGTTTTGATGCTAATTTTAATAATGATAATATAGATGATAACCTGAGAGACCAAGAAAAAGCTAATGAAGCTATTTTGTATATAGTAAATAAAAAATGATGAGTTTTAGATAAATTAGGTAAAAGTGATAATTTTAGTGTAGAAGATAAAGAAGTAAAAGATAAAAATCCTTTTACAATAATAAGTGATTTTAGAAAAATATTTTATGAAAAATTTCCAAAAACTGGTTTAGCTAAAGCTTTTGAAAATAATTTAGCAAGTTCTTGATATGAAGATGTTTTAAAATTAAAAAAGGAAACAAAATATGATGATTTAAATGTGGCTCAAAAAACAAAAATTTCTGTTTTATATAGAGTTTCTAAAAAATTAAATGATTGAAAAAGTTGGGGTGAAGAATTAATGAGCTTTGAAAATCCATTTGATAATAAAAACTGATATATTTTAGCAGAATTTGCTAGTTTATTTGAATCAGTTGCAAATGATTATAGAGAAGAAACAAGTGAGAAATTGGAAGAAATTTTTGATGAAGATGATATTTCTTCTAAAGATTTTTGGTTTTGAAAAAAATCAGAAAATTTATCTTTTACAGATAAAAAAGTTTTTGATTTATCTTGAACAGATAAAGAAGTTTTTGATTTATTTCAAGATATTAATTGAAACTGAATTTTTGATTTAGGTGATAGTTCTATAGAATTATGGAAAATTGCTTGAAAAATGTGAGCAATGATATGAGTTGGTATATGAACAATGGCACTTATTCCTTGGGTTTTAGCTTGATCAGCAGCTGCTTGATTAACAGCAACTTTGACTTGAATAGCATTAAATCCAAAGTGATATGATACTTTTTGAGAAGCTTTTTATGATATATCAACTGATATTAGAAATTGAGTATTTTTTTGAATGCTTTGATGATGAATGTCAGCTCAAATTGAATGAAAGATTTGAACAGCATTATTAAAAAAATGAAAAATTATAAAATATACTAAAAAAGTAGCTAGTTTGAAACAATCAGGTTTATGAAAAACTAATTTAAAAGTTATGGTTTCAGATTTAGCATTATTATGAGTTTTACCAGAAATTCAAAGACAAAAAATGCTAAGGGAAAAATATTGAGAAAAAGAATTTTTGTTTGATAGAAAAGAAAAGCCAGAATTAACAAAAGAAATTCATCCAGATTTTTGAGAAGAAAAAGAAGAAAATTTGGTAGAAATAAAACCATTATACTCAAATCAAGAAAAAAAACCTGAAATAATAGATAAAGTAGAAGTAGAAAAAAAGATAAAAATAACAAAAAAATTTATAGAAAAATTAGAAGAAATATGAGGTTATGAAAATAAAATAAAAGAATTAAAAATAAAATTAGAAGTTTTGAATAAAAAATTAAAAAATTAAATAATAAAAATTTTAGAAAAACAGTTATAAAAATAAAATATTTTTTAAAAATTAAAATATGGTAAATGTTCTAGAAAGAGAAGAAACAACTAAAAATGTTATAGAAAAAGTTGTTGATTTTATAAAAAATATAGATTATCAAAATATTTTTGATAATACTAAAAACAAAATTTCTTCTATTTTAAAAAGATTTGAATATGTTCAAAAAGAAGAAAAGGAAAATGATTATTCTAAAGTTGCTGGTTTAGATTTAGTAGTAGATGAAAATCCAAACATAAAAAAAGCAACTTTGGAAATATTTGATGATTTCAAAAATAAAATTCCTAATTTTAAAATGAAAACAAAATATTATCTTAAAAAATTAAAATCAGAAGATATTTCTAATAAAGAAGTCTCAGAATTAGAAGATTTTATTACAGATAAATTTTTATGAATAAATAATTATTTTGTTGAACCAGAAGATCTTTTTAGCTGGAAAAATAAATTTGATGATAATGAAGATAAAATTTATTTTAAAGAAAGAAACCTTGCACAAATTCTAAATAAAATTGAAAGAAGGTTTTTTGATAATTTTGAAACAGTAGCTGATATTGCATGAAATTTTAAAATTTCTCAAGATGATGAGCAACAAAAAATATATTCTTCTTTAGAAAAAGATTTAAATATATCATATAAAAATATTTTAGATTATATAGAAAAAATAAAAAATTATATTACAACAAATTATTCTGATACTAAACAAAACATATTATTAAAACAACTAGATTTATTTTCTAAAAAAATGAAAGATTTTGTTGATAATTTGGAATGAATTATTAATATTAATTTAAATGATGAAGTTGAAAATCCTTCTGAAAATGAAAAACATACTAAAATTGAGAATCCTTCTAAAAATAATGAATTTAAAAATTTTTTTGAAAATGGAGAATCTCCTAAAGTTAAAAAACAGATATGGCCAAAAATAAATGAATTACCTAAAATAAAGGATAGTATTAAGGAAAATAATACTTTAGAAAATTTACCAGTAAAAAATCAAACTCCAAAACAATTTGAAAAATTTATAAAATACAATCATAGTGTTTCAGATAAAGTTTTTATTGAACAATTGAAAAAAAATTGAGCCTTAACAGAGGAAAAAATAGATTTTTCTAAAATAAAAACAATAAATGATTTACTTGAATTACAAAGAGAAGAATTTTCTAAAATTGAAAAAAAAGAAGAAGAAAAAAATGAATCAAAAGATAGTAATTTTATTAAAAATTGTGATAAAAACATAGAAGAAATACAAAAAAAATATTGATTAAAATCAATTTTAAAAGAAATTAGTTTTTATAAAAATAACCCTAACTTTATACAAATTGTTAAAGAACATTATAATAATACAATAAAAACATATGAAGATCCTATAAAGACTAATAATAATGCAATACTTTCATTAGAATATGCAGAAAAAATAATGTTTTTTCAAAATGAATTATTAAAATTAGCAGAAATAGAAAAAAAGCTTGCAAAAAACTAAAAATATTTTTTAATATAAAAATTATAAATAAATAAATTAAAAAGTAAATAATAAAAAAGTCAAATAATCTTTTGACTTTTTTTAGTGTTTGGAGTAAAATTGAAGGGCTTTGATAGAAAGGTAGTTTTTATTTTTAAAGAAAAAAAATAAAAATTTCCTATAGGTGTGAAATATCACCAAAAAAAGTCAGAAAGATATATATTTTTTCTGTAAAAGGTTTAGATTGAAAAATCTAAAAAATAACCTAGTTTCGGTTACAAAATTAGAAATGCTTGTTTTTTATAATTATGTAAAAAGCTTGATCAAAATATTGTTAAATAGAATATTTTGGTATGTGGAAGAACCACATTAAAAAAAATATTTTCTCTTACAAAAAAAGTTTTATTTAATTATTTTTACAAAGATAGTTTTTTAAAATTTTTTTGAAGGGAAAGAAAGGATAAAAATGAAATATTTAAACCCGATTAGTAGTTTAATTTTCACAGCAATAGGATATTATGTATTATTTTTTCTCTCACTAGAAGATTTTTCAAATCTAGTGAGAGGTGAATTTCTAATGAATACAGCATATATGATGCTTATTTATTTAGCAATTCAAGGTTTAGGCTTTGTAGCACAAAAGCCTGGAACAAAAGCAGCATTTTTGTTAGATTTGCTTTTTTCAATTTTACCACTTTTTTTAGTGGGAGCAGTTTTTATAAGTATAGAATCTGTCTATGTAGAATACAATCATTTTAGAAACCTATTTTTGCTTACATCATTAATAGATGTGATAATATTCACAATAGCTGGTTTTATATTAGCTATATATACAGATTTAAATGCAAAATCTCAGTAAACTATCAAAGCAAAATGAAGCAAAATCCCTATCAACTATTTTTTTAATAGAATTGATTGGGGAGAAAAAGCTTCACAAAATGAGACCAGTTTTTAAACTGGTCTCAAACTTTTTTTAGATTTTAAAGCTAACTTAGATTTGGCTTTTTTTAGTGCAAAAATATTTTCAAAAAAATTAATTTTGAAAAAAAACTTTTTTCTGTTATAATAAGGTTATTATAAAAATTAATCAAAAAAAATTATGAAAAAAAATATAACAGTATGAACACAAGATTTTAAAAAATTTATAGAATCAGGTGCTTTTTATGTTGATAAAACTAAACAAATAGAAAAATTGGTTAATTCTACAGGAGGTTATTATTTTTTAAGTAGACCAAGAAGATTTTGAAAAAGTTTGACTTTATCAACAATGAAATATTTATATTTATGACAAAAAAAATTATTTAAATGATTGTATATAGAAGATAAATGGGACTGGGAAACAACTAATCCAGTAGTTTATATGAGTTTTGCAGGTTATACAGATGATCAAAATATAAAAAAATATATGGATAGAAATTTGAAAGTTTTTATTAATGAAAATTGAAAAATAAAAGAATATAAATTAAAAGATTTTTGATGAGAATATAATTTATGATTTATTTTAACAAAAATTTATGAAAAAACAGGTAAAAAGTCAGCTGTTATTGTAGATGAATATGATAAATGAGTTTTAGTAAATTTGACAAATGTAGAAGAAGCAGAAAAAATGAGAAAATTTTTTATGAGTTTTTATGCTTGAGTAAAAGATAATGATAGTAAAATAGAAATATTTATGCTAACTTGACTTACAAAAGTTCTAAAAATGTCAGTATTTTCAGTTTTAAATAATTTAAAAGATTTATCATTTAATTCTCTTTGATATGATTTAATGTGATATACTTGGGAAGAAGTAAAAAATAATTTTGCAGAAGAAATAGAAATATTAAGAGAAAAAAAGAATTTATCAGATAAGCAAGTAAAAGAAAAAATAAAAAATTATTATAACTGATTTAACTTTTGAAATGATGATGATACAATATTTAATCCTTGGAACATAAATAATTTGTTTATAGAATTTGAATTTTCATATTATTGGGCAGATACTTGAATTCCTAGTGCAATTTTGAATTATATAGATAGAAAAAGAATTGATGTTAAAAAATTAATAGAAAGAGTAAATACTTGAAGACTTATAGTAGATGAAACAGATTTTAAATTGACAGATTTAAATAATATTAATGTTGCAGTACTTTTCACAAATGCTTGATATTTTACAATAAAAAAATCAGAAGATAATCTATATTTTTTGTGATTTCCAAATAAAGAAACAGAAAGTGTTATGATAAAATTTTTTTCTAAATTAATTTTACCAGAATTTGATGCAGCAATAATAAAAGAAATTTCAGATGAAATGTATGAATGAATAATTTCTGAAGATAAAGAATTATTAGAAGAAGTTTTTGAAAAAATGATTTATGAATTTATGTGAGAAACAGCTTATGAATGGATAAATAAAAATCCAGAATGATGGCTAAAAACTTTTATTTGAATGTTTTTAAGAATTAATAGAATTTATTATTATCCAGAAGTTCAAAATTTGAAATGAAGAAAAGATTTAGTAATTCCAGTAAATAATAAATATTATATTGTTGAAGCAAAAGTTAATGAAAGTGCAAAAAAAGCAATAGAGCAAATAAATAAACTTTATTTACCACAATTTACAGATTGAAAAGAAATAGTAAAAGTATGAATTAATTGGGATAAAGAAAATAAAAAATTTGATATTTTAATTGAAAGTGAGAAATAGAAAAATTGAAAGCAAAACAAGAAAACAAAAAAAATAATCAGAAAAATGATTATTTTTTTTTAAGATGCATTTTTAGCTTCTTCAGTATTTCAGTAATTTGGTTTTAAATAGCTTTTATTATTGATTTGTTGAGCATTTACCCACTGAGTTGTTTTATTCGCCATAGCTTCTGTTCAATATCACTTTATATTCCTAGGTAATCATATTGCTTTTTCAATTACCCATGGTACAGATTTAGCCAAAGAACCTACTAAATTTCCAGTTCATTTTACTCAATTTCATACAAAATTAACCACTTTATTTTTTGATTCTCAGTTATTTGTTATTAAATTGGCTAAAAATTCTGTAGAGATTCATTTAGTAAATCCTATTCATCTTTCTAAATTATTTGTAATTACATATTCAATAGTTTTTTGAACAGTGGCAAAAGGCTTATCTAATGCTTGAGCTACAGCTAATGCCATAGTAGATCATACAAAAGGTATTATTTTTTTCCAAGATCAATTTTTTACATTAGGATTAATAATATTATCTATTGGATGTCTAAAAGTATCTAAAAAGTTTTCAGTTGTTACTTTAACTGGTGAAAGTATTTGAGAAGCTGCAATTGATATATCAGATGACATTTTATGGATATCTTTATCCATTCATCATATAATAAATCAGTTATTTGTTTTATCAACATTTCATAAATTAGCAAAATCTAATACTCATTTTTCTTGCATTTTTGTCATAAATTTTTAGTTAAAAATTAAATTTGTTTTATATTTAAGTGTTAAGTCCAAAGACATTGTTTAATAAATTTATAATAATAAATATACCAAAACATACTATAAACAATGTTTTTTTATAAATTTTTCTTAATTGTAAGA
>Ga0256834_1002726_pt1 | contig 10952 bp, 12 predicted proteins | sample 4281140metaG_FD_190536 | JGI IMG/M metagenome (GOLD analysis project Ga0256834, IMG submission 190536) | Hydrothermal vent microbial communities from East Pacific Rise, Pacific Ocean - 4281-140 | ecosystem: Environmental > Aquatic > Marine > Hydrothermal vents | place: Pacific Ocean: East... | reverse complement strand
AAGTTAACCATGGCCATAAGGATTATAAAAAAACAACGTATACAGATGTATTTTAGATATTTTGTTAAAGCCTTGTTAAAGTTCTGGTGCGACAAAGTGCATGTAGTGCATTACTCCGTGCACTGTAAGTTTTAAGGGCAAGTTTTAAGGGCAACATTAATGACACAAGCGATGCAGATTCTCGTCGTAGACGATGACACAGACGCAGCTGATTCACTGGCTGAATTATTCGAAATGGAAGACCATGACGTTACCGTAGCGTATAATGGAACATCAGCAATTGCTGCTTTCAACGAGAAAAAATTCGATATGGCCTTTATGGACATCATGATGCCAGACATTAACGGAGTTGATAGCTTCTTTGAGATCCGTAAAAAAACACCTGATGCAAAAGTTTATTTTATGACTGGTTTTTCAACGGGTGATCTTGTCGATCGCGCGCTTGAAGAAGGTGCTTTAGGTGTTTTGCCAAAGCCACTAGATCCAGAAGAAATTCTAACAGTACTAAACTAATTAAGACAGACAACACACAAACAAAATGGGCCTGTTCAGATTACTGAACGGGCCTTTTTGTTTTTTGACAGATGAGAATTATCTTGCCGTCATTCTTTCGGGCAACCATGTCACCAATTCAGGGAACATGGTGATAATCACCACACCAGCTAGCAATAAGAAAAAGAACGGTAAAGCGGCTTTTGCCACCGTTAAAATATTTTCTCCCGTCAAGCCTTGTATGACAAACAGGTTAAATCCAACTGGCGGTGTGATCTGAGCCATTTCAACCACGATCACAATGAAAATGCCAAACCATAATTGGTCAATACCAGCTTGTTGAATAATCGGTTGAATAACCGCAACGGTTAGAACGACAACTGAAATACCGTCCAAAAAACAACCCAAAATGACAAAGAACAACGTCAGAACGACAAGTAACTCGGTTTGAGTAAATTCAAAGGTAGCGATAATCTCAGCTAATTTGCGCGGAATGCCCGTATACCCCATGGCAACGGTCAAAAATGCTGCACCCGCCAATATGAAGGCAATCATGCAAGACGTGCGCGTGGCACCCATTAGGGAGGCGATAAAGCTATCTTTGGAAAGACTACCAGTCACCCAAGATAAGAATAGAGCCAAGACCACACCAATTGCGGCGGCATCGGTTGGTGATGCCCAGCCTTTATAAATTGAGCCGATGACACCCGTGATGAGCAAGATGATCGGAATAAGCGCTGTTGAACGTTTGATGCGCTCAAGATATGGCACTTTTGCTTCAGCTGGGGGCATTTTACTAGGGTTTAGCAACGCCCAAATCGCAATATATCCCATGAACATGAAGACCAGAATGATCCCTGGAATAACACCAGCCACGAAAAGCCGCGAAATTGATTCCTCAATTGCCACACCATAGACGATCAGAATAATTGAGGGCGGAATAAGCAATCCTAAGGTGCCAGAGCCTGCCAACGTGCCAAGAATGAGGGTTTTGTCATAGCCGCGCTTTTCCAGCTCAGGGATGGCCATTTTGCCGATTGTGGCCGCTGTTGCCGCCGATGAACCTGAAACTGCGGCGAAAATTCCACAGCCGAGCACATTTACATGCAACAAACGACCCGGAATATGGTTCATCCATGGCGCAAGGGCGACAAACATGTCTTTGGATAAGCGCGTTCGAAACAAAATCTCGCCCATCCAAATAAACATCGGCAGGGCCGCCAACGCCCACGAGTTACTTGCTCCCCAAACGGAGGTAGCCAAGATTGAGCCAAACGGGGCCGAGGTAAACATTGCCATGGCCAACATGCCAACACCAAGCAATGCCATGGCGACCCACATGCCTGCGCCCAAAAAGGCCAGCAAAACAACAACTAAAAACGAAATGACAACAGCTTGATCCATAATCGGCTCCTATTCGCTAAGCGAAAGTTCGCCATCATCGCCTTTAGCGTATGATGGGTCTTTGCCCGAAATGATGGTGAAAAATTCATCGATGAGGGCGATGAGCAAAATGGCTGAACCGATGACCATTGGGGATTTGGGAATCCACTCGGCAATAACCAGCGCGCCAGAGGTGAGGTCATTAAATCGCCAAGCATCATAAACCATATTGGCCGTAAACCACGTCAACATGCCGGCCAAAATAATACCGCAAGAAACGTTGAAAAGCTCAACGCCGCGCCGAGGTTTGTCGCCCAACATGCGAATGAACAGATTAACCCGAACGTGTCCGCCAGCCCGCAATGTGTACGCCAACGCCAAAAACGATGCGGTGACTAGAAAGAAACCTGTAATTTCACCATAAGAGGGAATAGTAAGCCCAAGAGCACTTTTGCCGATCGAGATGAGACCATTATCGAGAATGGTCGATAGCACTTGCAGCGAAACCACAACGCAAATGCCGAGCAAGAACAGAGCCGCAATTGCCCCGCTGATCTTATACAGTCCATCTAAGAATTTGCGCATTTTCCCTCAATCCCATTTAGCTATAAAAAAAGCCGCCACCCTAGGAGTGATAAGGATGGAGGCTTGTTGTGTGCATCAATAAATGAGCACCGTTTTATTTTTTGTAAGTAGCCAAAATTTCGGCACCTGCAGCGCCAGCTTTTTTCGCCCACTCTGCAGCCATGGTTGCGCCAATAGCTTTAAGTGAACTAAGAAGCTCTTTGCTTGGTGTAACGATGGTGATGCCGTTTTTCTTCATTACAGCAATCTTAGTATCGGTTTCTGCTTTACTCATTTCCCAGCCGCGTTTTTCAGCTGCCATTGCCGCTGTTTTAACCGCCGCACGAGTTGCTTCATCAAGCGCCATGAAAGCAGCTTTGTTAACGACAACAACGTTCTTAGGGATCCAAGCTTGGGTGTGATGGAAGTGAGAAAGGAAATCCCACGCCTTAGTGCTCACACCTGTTGAAGGGGACGTAATCATCGCATCGACACGGCCCGTTGCAAAAGCTTGCGGCAAGTCAGCCACTTCAATTTGAGTTGGCACAGCCCCTGCAAGTTCTGCAAGGCGAGTTGTTGATGCGTTATACGCACGGAACTTTAGGCCCTTCATGTCGGTCGCAGTTTTGATCTCTTTCTTGGCATAAACACCTTGTGGTGGCCATGGCACAGAAAACAAAACCATCAACCCTTGGGTTGCCATTGCTTTATCAATAGCAGGACGTGTTGCCGTCCAAAGCTTGGCAGCAGCGGGATAATCAGATGCTAAGAATGGAAGTGTGTCCATCGCATAAACAGGGTTTTCATTGGCTAAAAGTCCCATGAAAAATTCACCGATTGGCGCTTGGCCACCGCGAACTGCATTTTTAATTTGCTTGTGTTTGAACAATGAACCAGCGCTATGCACGTTGATTTTTAGTTTGCCGCCAGTGGCTTTATCAACATCTGCGGCAAACGCTTTAATGTTTACAGTGTGAAAAGTTGCATCAGGATATGGCGTTGGCATTTCCCATGTTGTGGCAAATGCAGCACTTGAAAAGCTGACAGTAAAAGCGGCAGCTGTGGCTAATTTTACGAATTTGTTCATTGAGTTCTCCCTTGAGGCTGGATTGTGCCTGCATTGATTTTGTAATTACACTTACAATTTGTAGATAAAATGTAAACGTTTTGCAAGCGTTTACTTGAATCAACACATTTAATGATTTTTGTAAGCGGTTGAAAAGAATCATTTTCATCACGATAGAATCGAGTCATTACTATCTGCATGGATTTAACATACGCACGAAAAACAAAAATTAAATTTGTTGCCATGGCCATTGTTTTGGTATTGGCGACGTTGGCCCCTGTTGCCGTATTGGCTGCTAGTATGCTGACTTCGCAGTGAAATATGTGCAGTGAAATATGTGCAGTGAAGGTTGCAAAGGTTCTGACATTGAAGCCTTCAGCGCCGAACGTGCCTTAGCCTTTAGTAAGGTGATAAGTAAGGGCCATCGCAATGGCGTGCTTTAACGGCTCAATCGGCAATGGCTCTTTGGTCGCAATTATAATGGCACGAGTACCGATGAGGTTAAGTTGATCGCCATATAGTTCTCGATACGTATCAACCAATGTGGTTTTGCAATTGACATAAACCCCAACTTTATCGGGGGCATTTTTCGGCATGCAGACACGTATCGTCGTACCGCTTTTTGTTGCAGGTGTCAGATAAGAAGGCTCGCCCCATTTTAAGGTTTCTTGCAATCTCCCGACACCTTGGGTTTGTGCCGCAACTGAAAATATCAACTCACGAATTTCGTGAAAGGTTTCCTTTGCTTGCGGGCTAAACTGCTCGACCACCTCTCTGACGTTATCTGGCATTTCACTAAGTTCAGTTTTTGTCATCTGGTCACTTTCTGTAAAATCGTAACATGAACGAGCGATGAACGAACCGATCAGGTTTGAGTCATGTTGGCTCAGGTATAGTTGTCTTCAAGTTCAATGTATGTCGAGATTTTTTCTCAACTGCTGATACAGTTAGTAATGCGTTTTCATTTGTTTCACTTTTCAGCGAGGTTACTTAATGGCACTTACTCTAATTCGAAAACGTCTATTCTTAATGGCAATGGCGTTGATTTTCGCAACCGCCATCCCCGTTTATGTACTTGCGTCAACAGTGTGAGGATAATACTCACCATAGATCAAAGGTCTGGAAAAAATTGCGCCTGAATGCGATCACGATATTGCGCCAAATTTTGATGACCATCAATCATACCAATAACAGGTGTGTTGAAATGCTTGCATGACAATGTGACCAACCAAGCAAATGCCGTGGCATCTACCCCGCAGATTTTATCTCCCATAAAAAATTTATTATCACCCAATATACCAGCCAAACTATCAATAGCGCGTTTAGCCAATTGGTGAATTTGTTCATCGCTATGGCGGCCCATGCCATGGGCTTTTGTGCCTTTAATAACTTTGCCACGGATCATTTTTACAATAATTGGACGAATGAGGGCAGGGGCTGCATTAAAAAATGTTCGTGGGCCTTTGTTAAAGTTCTCATCGTTTACCCAGCGGTCGTTTATCAGAACCCAATACAAATGGTCTTCCAGCATTTTCTCCACCGACCACGCAACACCAGATTCATAGGCGTTTAAACCCGCATCAAAATCAAACCCATACTTTTTCTCAATATGCATCCGAATAAAGGTGGTGTCAGCAATGACCTCACTATCATCCTTGATATATGGTTGCTTGCCCTTTGGCGCTTTGGTGAAGCTGTCCATATCGTTTTTGTACTCAAGCCCAGCTATTTTCAGCAGCATTTCAGCTTTAATACAAAACGGGCTGGCATCAGGCAGGCCAAAAAACGGGCCAAATTTGTACAGAGTAATCATAGGTGTCGTCCTTTTTATAATTTCATCTTCTATGAGAGTTTGTAATTATGTATATACTGACACACTACTGACAACATGGTGTCAGCAGTGATCTGTTATCTTCAAACATCTTAAAGTGAGGACGAAAGATATGAGAAGGGCAGATAGACTTTTACAAATCATCCAACTGTTTCGTCGAAAACGTGGCCCTGTCACTGCGGCTAATATTTCTCAAGAACTTGAAGTTACCGTGCGCACAGTTTATCGCGATATTGCCTCTTTAGTGGCCAATGGCGTGCCTATTCGCGGCGAGGCGGGCATTGGTTACGTCATGGATGACGGCTATGACTTGCCACCTCTCATGTTCAGTGCAGATGAATTAGAAGCCCTCATGCTTGGTGCACGGTTGGTGTCTTCAAGCGGAGATACTACATTGGCGCGCTCTGCAAATGATGCAATTGCAAAAATTGCCTCGGTGGTTCCAGCAGATTTGCGGCCCATTTTGCTTGACGCTCCTTTGTACGCCCCAAGTTTTGGCAACCGCGTGGTTGATATTGTAGATGTGGGGATCATTCGTAATGCAATCAGATCGCGCCAGAAGCTAAAGCTTGAATATTTAGATGCAGAGAAAAAGCCGAGTGCTAGAACCGTTTGGCCGATTGCGTTGGCGTATCACCAAGGTGTTCGCTTAATGGTATCGTGGTGTGAGCTACGCAAGGATTTTCGCCACTTTCGAGTTGATCGTATGTTGAGCCTTTGTGTGACCGAAGAAAAAATCCCAGAACGGCGAGATACGTTGTTTCATCGCTGGTGGAAGGGGGAAACGGAAAAATATGGAGACTATATGTCAGCCCGTGATCCCAATTGACATTAACGCTAGAGTCGGTCTGGTTTAAATTGAACCAGACCGACCAGCTTAAGGTATTGATAGTCTTGCGTTTCATGCAGTGTTTGCGCAACAAACAAAACATGAAACGCTCTAGCATGTAAAGTGACATCGATACTTTTGCCAAGTCTCAAAAAAGTGATAGAATCTAGCCATGTCAAACACACCTCGATTCGCAATTGTTATGATAAGTTTAGCTCTCGCAGCGATCCTTGGACTTGCTATTGGCTTTTATTGGCCAACTGCGGGCATAAAGGATGGCATTGCCCAAGCTAAAAGTATTGAGCGCGGTAAAGACTTGGCAACATTTGGCTGTTCGGGGTGCCACAATTTAGAGGCAAGCGGCAAAAGCCCAAACAAAGCTGCCCCGCCATTTCGCACATTGGTAAAACGCCTGTCGCAAGAAGGCTTGCAAGAACAATTAGAGGTCGCGTTATCGATGGGCCACGCGCCTATGCCGCCGTGGAATATCAATCCGAGTCAATCGGAAGATTTACTATCGTTTATTGAATCTTTGCGACAGGCCAAAAATAACTAAAGCGCTTTTGTTGCAGTGACTTTTGTTGCAATGGCTTTTGTTGCAATGGCTTTTGTTGCAATGGCTTTTGTTGCAATGGCTTTGGCTGCAATTGCAAGGCTGAGCGGGAAGATTCTATGTTCTTCCACTAAAATGCGCGCGGCCAAATCATCAGCCGTGTCACCATCAAGCACAGGCACTTTTGCCTGCATGATAATTGGACCTGAATCAAGTTCAGCCGTTACATAATGAACCGTACAACCATGCTCTTTATCACCAGCATCAAGCGCGCGTTGGTGGGTGTGTAAGCCTTTGTACTTAGGCAGCAAAGATGGATGGATGTTTATCATCGCACCTTCCCATTTACGGGTGAACGTAGCGGTTAGTTTGCGCATAAACCCTGCACACACCACAAGTTCAATGCCGCGATCGCTCAATGCTTTGTGAAGTTCGTCCTCAAACGCTTCGCGGGTTTCATAAGATTTATGATCGATGGCTAACGCTTCAATGCCGCGCTTGCTGGCGCTTTCAAGGCCAAGGACATCGGGGCGATTGGAAATCACCAAAACAATCTCAGCTGGAAATTCAGCATCTTTTTTGGCCGCATCGACAAGCGCTGTCATGTTAGATCCACGCCCTGAAATCAAAACAGCAGTTTTAATTTTTTGCACGCTCAAAGGTTTAAGTCTCCGCGATAATGCACACCGGTCTGTTCAACAATTGTGCCCATCGTAATAACCCCGCCACCTGTCTTGGAGAGTGCCTCGATAATTTCATCGGCCTTATCAGCCTCAACCACTATCGCCATGCCAATGCCGCAGTTGAAGGTTTTAAGCATTTCAGAACGTTCCATGCCGCCAGTTTGCGATAACCAGCCAAACACTTTCGGCACTTCAATTGTATTCAGGTCAATCTCAAAGCCAAGTTCGCCAGTTAAAACCCGTGGTAAGTTTTCAGTAAAGCCGCCACCCGTAATGTGGGCAAATGCTTTAATGCCGTCACTGGCTTTCAGCGCAGCTAAAAGTTGTTTTACGTAAATTGTTGTTGGTGTGAGTAGGGCTTCACCCAATGTCTGGCCGTTTGCAAACGGGGCAGGCGCGTCATATTCAAGCCCGCTGATCTCAACGAGTTTACGAATAAGCGAATATCCGTTTGAATGGGGCCCAGAAGAAGCAAGACCCAGCACCACATCACCAGCGCTAATGTCTTTACGTGGCAATACAGCATCGCGCTCAACGGCACCAACCGAAAAACCAGCAAGGTCATAATCGCCATCAACATACATGCCAGGCATTTCAGCTGTCTCGCCACCAATCAAGGCGCAGCCAGAAATTTCACAACCTTTGGCGATGCCCGCAATAACCGAGGTCGCAACATCTAGTTCTAATTTGCCACATGCAAAGTAATCTAGGAAGAATAATGGTTCAGCCCCTTGGACCACAAGGTCGTTGACTGACATGGCAACAAGATCAATGCCAACAGTTGCATGTTGACCGCTTTCAATAGCCACTTTCAGCTTAGTGCCAACGCCATCATTGGCCGCAACCAACAACGGGTCTTTATATCCACAGGCTTTCAAATCAAACAAACCGCCAAAGCCGCCAAGGTCACTATTGGCCCCAAGTCGTTTGGTCATGGCCGCCAGTGGCTTAATGGCTTCAACCAACGCATTGCCAGCATCAATATCAACACCTGCATCTTTATAACTAATTGCGTTCTTGCCTTGCTTCTGGCCTTGCCGTGAGCTTGTCATTTGACTACTTTACACCAATGATTGAATTTTCAAGTTTGTTTTCACATTCTTTTCCTTGTGTTGTGAGCAAAGCGCAAGTAAAAACAGCCAAAATCCACGCAAATCTGGCAGTATTCAGGTTTAGGAGGTTAATTTGAGTGAATATCGGGGGATATATAGACAATGATGCTCAAACGTATCGCGTCAAAGTTTGTAACTAGGTTGGTTGCTTGTTTAATAATAGCCGTTGCATTTAGTTCGATTCTATCGAACATTAGCACTGTCTATGCGCAAGAAAAGTTCGATACAAAAGCTTTGTATACCGTCACAGGTGTATTGGTGGATGTACGTGAAAAAAATGCAGCCCAAGCAAAGTTAAAAGCAATTTCTGATGCGCAACTCAAAGCCTTTGCCATTTTGGCCCAGCGTTTGACCAGCCCTGCTGCTGCTAAACGTTTAAAAGCCTTAGGTCGCCGCGAAGTTGGCCGCATGATGGCCTCTTTATCAGTTGAACAAGAGCGCAGTGGACCAGGGCGCTACATCGCGCGTATGACCATTCGGTTTTTGCCCGAAAAAGTGCGCCAAGCATTTCAAAATGCCGGTGCAAGTTTCACAGAAGAACAATCGCCAAAAATTGTGATTATACCAATTTGGAATGGTCCTGAAGGGCCCGTTATTTGGCAGGAAAATGTTTGGCGGCAAGCTTGGATTGATCTGAAGGCAGAAAACAGTTTAGTGCCGATTATCATTCCATTGGGCGATCTCAATGATTCACAAGCGCTGTCCGCTGAAGACGCTATTGCTGGCCATGAAACAAAACTGGGCGCTGTAAAAATCCGCTATCAGGCTGACGCAATTCTTGTCGCAGTCGCAACACCAAAAACAAAAAACTCAATTCATGCGACGCTAAAAGGTGCATCGCCCTTAGGTATTGTTGCATTTGATAAAACCTATCAGGCAAAAGAAAATGAGGATTTAAAAGCATTGTCCTCTCGTATTGCCACACGGTTTCATTTTGTCATGTTGGACAAATGGAAAAAAAAAGTGGGGACGAAAGGAGCGGGGGAGGCACCGCCTCAGAGCTTCTCAATCTCGGTCCCGTTCTCATCGGTGGCGGAATGGAATAATATTCGTATTGAGCTACTCACCACACCAGGGGTAACTGGTGTAGATGTAAACTCTATTTCAGATAGAGGCGCGGTGGTCCAATTAACCTATGTCGGCGCTTTCCCCGACCTTCAACAAGCGTTGAAAGCGGCGCGTTTGAACCTTGCTCTTTATGGCGGGCAGTGGGTTTTACAACCATTTTGATAGTGAGATAACGTGCCAATAAATCTTCCCAACCTCATAACGATTTCCAGAATTTTAATGGTGCCCATTATTGTGTGGCTGATCGTGACCGATGCGTTTGTGTGGGCTTTTATTGTGTTTTTAACCGCTGGAATTTCTGATGCAATTGATGGGTTTATTGCAAAAAAGTTCGACTTGGCAACCGAGCTTGGTGCTTACCTAGACCCGATTGCAGATAAGCTCTTGCTCGTTGTTATTTATTTATCGCTCGGGTTTTTAGAACACTTACCTGCATGGCTCGTGATTATTGTTGCCTCACGAGATATTCTAATCGTTGGCGGTATGTTGCTTGCATGGCTCATTGATCGTCCGATTGAGGTACATCCTTTATGGATTTCAAAAGTCAATACAGCGTTACAAATTGCGTTGGCTGGTGTGGTGTTGGGTATCCTGGCTTTTGAACCCCAAATTCAATATGTTGTCATGTGGGGCAGTGTTATTGTCGGCGCATCAACTGCGGCATCAGGCGCTGCATATATCCGCCAATGGCTTGGGCATATGGCAAACGGCAATGGGCCCGACAGCAACAGTGTTGCTGGAAAACACAAATCAGACTAGAAACGTTATATGACCTTACAAAGACAAATCTCATTCTGGCTAATTTCACTTTTTGTATTCGTACTTTGCCTATGGCTGTTGCGCGAAATTTTATTGCCGTTTATTGCTGGTTTAGTCTTGGCCTATTTTCTCGACCCCGTTGCTGATTGGTTTGAAGAAAAAGGTGTGCCCCGACTCGTTGCAACGTTGATTATTCTTGGCACCAGTATTTTGGCCTTGGCCGTATTGTTATTGTTATTGGTTCCTGTTCTGGGAGATCAAATTTCAAATTTTATTTCAAACTTGCCTGACAATATTAAAACCCTTAACACCTTGTTCAATGATTTGGCGCCGCAATGGCTCAAAGAAGCACTGGCCAGCCAAACCAGTGAGTTATCGGGAAATGCGGGCGAGCTAACTTCCAAAGTTGCAGGTTGGGCGGGTGCTGTTTTGACCTCGGTTCTATCGGGTGGTATTGCGCTGGTGAATGTTATTTCGCTGCTCGTCATCACGCCAATTGTTGCATTCTACATGCTCAATGATTGGGATCGCATGATCGCCATTGTCGATGGTTGGTTGCCACGCGATCAGCTGGGCCAAATTCGTGGTATTGCCAAAGATATGGATGCAGCC
>Ga0256834_1002725_pt1 | contig 10953 bp, 7 predicted proteins | sample 4281140metaG_FD_190536 | JGI IMG/M metagenome (GOLD analysis project Ga0256834, IMG submission 190536) | Hydrothermal vent microbial communities from East Pacific Rise, Pacific Ocean - 4281-140 | ecosystem: Environmental > Aquatic > Marine > Hydrothermal vents | place: Pacific Ocean: East Pacific... | reverse complement strand
AAATGGATTATAAAACAATGAATTTTGAAAATAATTAATTGAAAACGGGACAATAGAGTATCCCTGAGATGGATTGTCTCCAAAAATATCTACTCGTTCAATTTGGGAGTTAATTGATAAGTTACCCCCTGTGAATCCAACATTTTGTGAAATAAAAAGTCTTGCGTCAATTCGAGATTGGTTTTGATTTACAAATATATCTTCTCCCTGGTCGTTTGTAATCCTTTTTATTGAATTTGAGTAAGCTGGTAAAGTTGCATTTAATTTGAATTGTGGTAAAAAACTTGCACGAAAATTTTTATTTCTCCAGTAGCTAGCTTCATTTCTGTGCAAATTAGCCTTGTAATCAGGAGATTTTTCTTGTGCTAATTGAATAGCTTGTCTTAAGTTGATTTTTTGAGTTTGCCCTGTAATGATCAAGGGGGAAAATAATAAAAAAAGAATAAATTTTCTCATAATGTTTTGATTATTCATGACGGATAGCTTCAATCGGGTTTTTATTTGCAGCAGATTTGGCAGGGATAATTCCAAAAATTAACCCAATAAAAGTTGCAACAATAAAGGATAATAATATGGAGTTTAAAGATAATACAGTTTCAATACCAGTAGCAAATTCAATGATATAAGCGGAAGCGATTCCTATAAAAATCCCAATAATACCTCCGCCAATACTTATCAAAACAGATTCAGACAAAAATTGTAAAATAACATCTTGTTTCGTGGCTCCGATTGCTCTTATAATTCCAATTTCTTTTGTCCTCTCTAAAACAGAGGCAAGCATAATATTCATTATTCCTATTCCTCCAATCAATAGAGAAATACCTGCAATAATACTGAGTACCACATTAAAAATTTGCTTTGTTTTTTGCTGTTGTTTTAGCAAGTGAATGGGGATGGATATTTCAAAATCTAGTACATTATTATGTTTTCTTTTTAGCATCCTGCTAATTATATTAGCGGTTGCCATCAATTCATTTGAATTGTTTACCTGAACAGTTAATTTATCTATTTGATGATAGTTTCCTCTGGGAATACGTTTTTTAGGTCCTGATTGGCCACCTCCTATAATAATGATACCGCCTCCATCACTTTCCGGAACTTTATCTACAATGACTTTCCGATTTTTGTACCTAACTAAAAATGTTTTTAACGGAATATACACATCCAAATTAATATCCCTTATCCCTAAGTTATCTTGCGCCTTATTCGAAATGATTTTTTCTTCAATTACACCAATAACTTCCAACCAAACATTTTTAACCTTGATATAATTACCTATGGCACTTGCACCCATAAATAATTTACTTTCAATTTTCTTTCCAATAATACACACAGGTTTTGCATTAAGAATCTGATCTTTAGAAAAATTTTTACCTTTAGAAATGGATACATTATTTACCTCAAAAAAGGAATGGTTTACGCCTATAAGTTTAACTTTATTTTGCCTTCCTTTATTGATGACGTAGGTGTCTAATATAATTTCGGGACTAATATGTTTTACTGTGGAAATGGTTTTTAATATGCTGTTTGCATCTAAAATATCCAATCCTTTTGAAAATCGATTGGTTTCATTACTGGCTTCTTCGTCAGTATCATTATTTTTATCATCATCGGGAATTGGAATAATAACAATATTATTTACTCCAACCAGTTTTAACTGAGACAATATTTCTTTTTCAGCACCATTACCAATTGCTAGCATTGTTATAACTGCAGCAACTCCAAAAATAATTCCTAATGCAGTTAAAAAAGTTCTGACTTTATTGGTTTTAATAACACGATATGCTTCATTAAAATTGGTTATTAGTTTTTCGAAGAGAATTTTATCAATCATCATTTCAACAATTTGATACTCTGATTATCATGCCCTTCAGGTTCATTTAAGTAAACCACATCTTTTTCATGAAGACCTTTGGTAATAATGACCTCATTATTATTTGATTCTCCCAATTCTACTTGTTTTTTATCAATTGAAAAACCTGATTTTACATATGCAAATTTGATTGAATCTTTTGAGAATATTGCTTCCAGAGGAACTGTTAAAACATCTTCTTTTGAAAAAGTCAAAATGCGATTGGAAGTTGTCATTCCCGGGCGAATATCTTTGTTTGTTTCTGATAATTTAATTAAGAGCTGAAAAATTTTAATGTCAGAACCTTTCTTTTTTTCACCAACATTTGCAACAGATGTAATGGTTCCATCGATTTCTATTTCAGGAAATGCATCAAAACCAATTTTTACAGGCAAATCTTTTTTTATTTTTCTTATATCAACTTCATTAGCATAAGTTTTCGATTCCATTTTTGTCAAATCCGGTAAATTTGCAATTGTAGGATCCCATGGACTTATTGAAGAGCCAACCTTCTTTTTGGTTCCATCCCAATTTTTCGCATAAGTTACCATTCCATTGGAATTGGAGTAAATCGTAAATGATTTTAGCAAATTCGTTAAATCAGCTAATTTTTTCTTAATTTTAGATAACTCGGTGCCAACTTCAACCATTTTAGCCCTTGCCTGATTTTTTTTAATTTCATAATTTTCTTTTTTCTCTTTTAAGTCTCTTTTAGATTTTTCTAAATTAATCTCAAGCTTTCTAATTGTGGCAGGCGTTTCGTAGATAGATTGTTTGAGCTCTAAACTTGTTTCTTCCAATTCAAAAATCAGATCTTTAATACCATTTCGTTCATTTTTCAATGTGAGTGTTGTATCCAATTTCTGTTGCATATATTTTGATTGGGCCGATTCCAAATTTAGTTTTGCATCAATTATTTGCTCATTTACATCAGTAGGGTCTAACCGACCAACGTAATCACCTTTTTTAACAACGGTTCCTTCCGGAATTAAATCTTGAATTTTTATATTCCTTAATTTGAACTTTCTGAGATTTTCAGGAGCATTTATTTTTTTTAAACTGTTTGATTGTGCCTCACCAGAGATAATTACTTCACTTTTAAAAGTGCCCTTTTTAACTTTGGAAGTAATAGTGATTTTTTCTTCATCATTTTTTAAAAAATAAAAATAAGTTATAATTGCCAGTACGGCAATTACACCAATTGTGATATAATTCTTTTTAGACATTTTGGTTTGGTTTTTATCGAAAACCAAATCTATTAAAAATGATTGCTTGAATTATTTCTAAATTGTTAAAGTTATCTTAAGAGATGAAATTAATTATCTAATTGTTAGTTTATTATTGGAATTTTGTTAGAATTGTAAAAAATGATACTTGAATAAAGTAAATAGAGAATGTTGGTTTGGTAATAAGCATTTTAGTAAAATAAATTTATATTTAAAAAGTATGGGTGAAAAAGAGGTAAATTGATGAAATTATAAATTAAATGCAACTCCTAACATTGGCCCAAAAGTTTTGACGTTCGTTTTTAATTTATCTTCACCGGTTCCATCTATTCTTTTATAATAAAATGTTTTATAGCCTGCAGTTACGGTAATTAGTTTAGTGACTTTGAATGTATTTACAAATGTGAGATCGTAATATAGATCAGATGAATTTCCAATACCAAAACCACCAATATTTGCTGATAATCCTAGTAAAACAGATTTACTTAAAATAATTTTAAAATTAGTACCAATAACCAAATCTGTCCATTTTTGCTTATCATTAATATGAATTGGAAATCCTGGTAACGGAATGGAAGAATCAACAATTAGAGTTACATCATTTACCCAATAAATTCCTCCGATGGTTGCATCCATAGCCCAACCTCTAATAATGTCATCACCAAAATCGATCTTATCAATTAGTGTGTAGCCCAGTTTTGTATCTAAAATAATTTGATCAATACCAAAATCAATCTCGAAAATACTTTGTTCAATAATGTCACCCAATTTTGCATAGGTTAAATTACTGCTTAAGCTCCATTTTTTATATTTAACCTGGGCAATTATTTGCATCCCAAAATTTGTTAAAGAAGAAAGATCATTAAATGATTGCCTGATTTTCTCGCCACCAACATCAGTTGCTGTACCCGCAAGCCATGCATAAGGGGCAAGTTTAAATGTCCAGTTTTTTCGTTCCTTTTTATCGATAAATTCGGTGTTAGCAGTACCTGTTTCTTCTCCTTTTTCTTGAGAAAATAAAACTGAATAATTTAAAATAAAAATAATAGCAATAATTTTAGTTAGTTTTAAACTCATAATAAAAAGTATATTTTAATTCATATTTGCATATTTTTTTAACAGGAGATCACCAAATTTAATTATAAGATCGTCATTTTTTCTATTTGAAAATAATACGATTGTTAATCTTTGTTTAGGTATTTTAACCACATAATTGGTAAATCCACAGGTGTGACCAGAATGGCTAATTATTTTTGTATTCTTGTCATATTTTATTCTCCATCCATAACCATAATCCCATTCTGATTCATTGATTTTTGATTGAATGGAATAGGCTTTGTTTTTTAATTTTTCAGAGAGTAAGGTGTTGTTTTCCAGTGCCTGATCCCATTTGTAATAATCATTGATTGAAGTGTAAATACCACCGTCACCCTGAACAGAACTTGTCATGCTCTGGTCATTAAAAATGATAGAATCATTTCTTACGATATATCCATAAGCTCTATTTTTAATTTTTGTATCTCTGGTGTACACTACCGAATTCTTCATTTTCAAAGGTTTAAATATCTCAGTTTCTATAAAATATTTAAAAGTTTTACCAGATATTTTTTCAATGATCTGAGCCAAAACAGCATAAGCAGAATTACTGTAATCATATTTGCTTCCTGGAACAAACTTAGTGGAATCTTGTTCTTTTAGTAAATGTAAAACTTCCTTATCTAAAATTGGATCTGTTCTGTTATCGTTCATTAGGTTTTCATAATCTAAAAGCCCTGAAGTATGTGTAAGTAATTGTTGGATGGTGATCTTTTTTCCGTATTCGGGAAAATCATCAAAAATATCAGTTAAATTAGTTGTTAAGGAAAGTTTACCTTTATCAATTAACATTAAAACTGCAAAAGCAGTAAATTGTTTGGTAACCGATGCCAGTCGATAATTGGTGTTGTTTTGTGCTTTTTGCTTATTGTTTAGGTTTGCCAAACCAAAATTTTTATTTTCTATTATTTCCCCATTTTGAATAACGGCATAACTAAATCCTGGAAACTCAGAAGAATGTTTCTGAATAAAAATATTTACATCTATTTGATTTGTATTTCTCTGGGCAGCAAGAAAGGAAGAAATAAAAACAAGCAGAAAACTATATTGTTTTAGTATGTTTTGGAGTTTTTTATACATCAAATAAATAATAAGCCTGCAAGAATTATATCTTGCAGGCTTATTTCTAATTTATCCTTTTAGAGGAATATTTTTAAGTATTTCCAGTAAATATTTCCAGAATTTTTGTGCGGAAGCAATATTTGCTCTTTCATCCGGAGAGTGAGCTCCCTTGATGGTGGGGCCAAAAGAAATCATATCCATTTCGGGATAATTGGTTCCTAGAATACCACATTCCAGTCCTGCATGACAGGCAACTACATCGGCTTTTTTATTGAAAATACTCTCGTAAAGATCTGTCATCACACTCAATATGGCAGAATTAGAATTTGGACTCCATCCCGGATAAGATCCTGAGAATTCAACTGTAAAACCTTCTTTTTCAAAAGCTTCTCTTAACTGGTTTGCTACTTCTGCTTTACTTTCCTCTACCGAAGAACGTGTCAAACAATCAATTTGAATATTACCATCCTTCAAATTTACGATAGCAATATTATTGGAAGCTTCGACCAGTCCTTCCATTTCTTCACTCATTTTATAAACACCATTATGACCATTGTTTATGGCATTGATCAATTTTGATTGCTCTTCTTTAGATATGGCTTTTTGATGATTTTGAGTTTGTTTAAAACTGATGACAAGATTAGGCTCAATTTCTGAAAAATCCTGTTTGATCTGAGCGGATACTTCTTCTGCTTTGACCATAAAATTATCAATATCACTACTCTTGCAGATTACTGTTGCAAAGCTTTCCCTAGGTATTGCATTTCGAAGGCTACCACCTTGAATTTCAGCAATATTCATGTGATTTTGTGTTGCTTCAAATATTCGATTCATTATTTTGTTGGCATTTCCAAAACCTCTATGAATATCCATACCGGAATGTCCACCACGTAATCCTTTTACCGTAATTTTAAATGTAGTATGATTTCCAATAAATTCTTCTTCTTTATATTTTTTTGTTGCGGTAACATCTATACCACCAGCACAACCAATATCAAGTTCTGTATCTTCTTCGGTATCTAAATTGAGTAAGATTTCACCGTCTAAATAGCCTGCCTGTAATCCTTTGGCTCCAGTCATACCGGTTTCTTCATCAATAGTAAACAAGGCTTCAATTGCAGGATGTGGAATATCGGTACTTTCTAAAACACTCATGATTGCAGCGACACCAAGCCCATTATCGGCACCCAAAGTGGTTCCTTCAGCAGTTACCCAGCCATCTTCAATAACCATTTTGATCCCTTCTTTATCAAAATCAAAAATGGTATCACCATTTTTTTGATGTACCATGTCCAAATGCGATTGCATCACAATGGTTTTTCTGTCTTCCATTCCCGGAGTTGCTGGCTTTTTGATGATCACATTCTGGATAGGATCTATAATGGTTTCCAAACCTAATTTTTCACCAAACTCTACCATAAAGGCAATTACTTTTTCCTCTTTTTTTGAACCTCTGGGAACATCATTTAAATCTGTAAAATTATTCCATAAAGATTTGGGTTCCAGGTTTCTTATATCTTGACTCATATTATTGAATTTATTATTTTATATCTGTATCAAAGTTACTAAAAATAGAACTAGTAAAGGATGCAAATTATTTTTATTGATCTTGTATTGATGGCTTAAATTAGATGATCTACATTTCAATAATAATATCTTCTAATGGTTTTCTTACTTTTTTCATGCCATTCATAATATCATCCTCAGCTCTGAATCCAACAGGAAACAATAAAACTGATTTCAGATTTCTTTCCTTTAATTGAAGTACTTCATCGACTTTTGAAGGAACAAAACCTTCCATAGGGCAATTGTCAATTTTTTCAACGGCACAAACGGTCATTAAGTTACCTAAAGCAATATAAGTTTGATAAACAGAAGATTTTTCTATCGCCTCGGGGCTCATGCCACCATACATCTCTTTCAATTGTTTTCTGAATGTTCCTACAACTTCTTCACTGGTTCCTCTTACTTTTTTTTCGTAATCAAAATATCTGTCAATGGTATTTTCATCAACATCTGTATCAATACAAAAAACCAATAGGTGTGAACAGGTTTTTACCTGCTCCTGATAATAGGCAAGAGGAAAAATCTTATCTTTTAATTCCTGATCTTTAATAATAATCATTTTTACTGGTTGTAAACCAAAGGAAGTTGGGGTTAAATTAAAAGCATTTTTTAAAGTTTCGATTTGAGATTCAGATAATTTTTTGTCTGTATCAAATTTTTTGCAGGCATATCGCCATTCTAAACTCTTTATGATATTCATTATTTTGTTTTTTTTAGTTTTTAATATCAGATTTAAGAATATTACTATTTAATTGTAGAAGATTAATTTAATGACTGCATATTAACCAGTTTGTAATAGGCTCCTTTTTTAGCCAGCAATTCACTGTGTTTTCCCTGTTCTACAATTTTTCCTTTTTGGATCACAACAATCATATTTGCTTTTTGAATGGTAGATAATCTGTGTGCAATCACAACGGAAGTTCTGTTTTCCATCATTTTTTCCAGGGCTTTTTGTACTAACTGTTCTGATTCTGTATCTAAAGCAGAAGTTGCTTCATCGAGTATCATGATTGGAGGATTTTTTAAAACAGCACGCGCAATAGAAAGGCGTTGTCTTTGTCCACCAGACAATGTATTTCCGCTATCACCAATATTATTGTCGTATTGATCAGGCAGATCAACAATAAATTCATGTGCATTGGCAATTTTAGAAGCTTCCATCACTTTTTCATCACTTGCCTGTTCTACTCCTAATTTCAAATTATTCTTTACAGTATCATGAAATAAAATAGATTCCTGTGTTACCAGTCCCATTAATTCACGTAAAGATTTCTTTTTTATATTCTTAATATTGATCCCATCTATTAAAACTTCTCCCTTATTTACGTCATAAAATCGCGGAATTAAATTTGCAAGAGTTGATTTTCCACTTCCTGATTGTCCAACAAGAGCAACGGTTTTCCCTTTCGGGATGGTTAGTGAAAAATCTTTTAAAACATATTCATCTTTGTATTTGAAATACACATTTTTAAGTGTGATCTCTTTATCAAAAGAAGTTTTTTCTATAGCATCTGTAGCATCTTTGATGTCGTTTTCTGTTTCCAGGATATACATGATCCTTTCTGCAGATGCATTTCCTTTTTGCACACTGAAAATAGCCTGTGAGATTGCTTTAGCAGGATTCAGAATTAGATAAAACAAACCAATATATCCAAGAAATTCCTGAGGTTTCATATCGTCGGTGCCATTTAGTACCAGTCTTCCACCAAACCATAAAATAGCAATAATGGTTGCTGATCCTAAAAATTCACTCATTGGTGATGCAAGGTTCTTTCTGTGCAGAACGCTATTCATCAACGCTTCAAATCGTGTAGTTGATTTTTTAAATTTACTTTCTATTTTCTCCTCAGCAGTAAAACTTTTTATCACTTTTAATCCGGTAAGGGTTTCCTCAATAAATGATAAAAAATTACCGGTCTCCTGCTGGGCAAGTAAGGATTGCGCTTTAAGTTTTTTACTTACGGCAGATATTAAAAATCCTGAAACGGGTAAAAGAATAAACACAAATAAGGTAAGCTTTGTGCTAATAGCAAACATAGAGATCAATGTAAATGCTATGGTTAAGGGCTCTCTTACAATGGCTTCCAGCGAGTTTAAAAAGGAAACTTCAATTTCCTGTACATCACTTGTCAAACGAGCTATGGTATCTCCTTTTTTCTTTTCGGAAAAATAAGAAATAGGCAATTCCAGTATTTTATGATAAAGACTGTCTCTTACATCTTTTACCACGCCATTACGTAAAAAGGCAAGTACATACATAGCCAGATAACGAAATAGATTCTTAAAAAAGAACATGGCAAAACTCACTACACTAATAAATAACAGAGCCTTTTCGGCACCACTGGTATCCATAATGTTTGAAATAAAATAATTCAAACTATTTTGCACATAATCATAGATGCCGGCAACTCCTGTAAATAATGGTTTTTGTGTTACCCGTTCCTCTCTGCCAAATAAAATACCCAATACAGGAATAAAAGCCAAAACAGATAATACATTAAAGATGGCATAAAGGATATTAAAAAGGATGTTTAACCAGACATATTTTGTGTATGGCTTGGCAAAACGTAAGATTTTTTTAAAATAGTTCATAATATAATAATGCGAGGTGATATTAAATTTAATATCACCTCTGAATACTAGTTTTAATAATGTGCTAGTTAAAGATCAAGTTCTTTGATTATACTTTTGATCTTGTTATCTAAAGCCTCTTCTACTTTTTTAGCATTTTCTATACTGTCTAATGGTGCATTTACACTAAAATAGAATTTAATCTTCGGTTCTGTTCCACTAGGTCTTGCAGCAACTCTTGTACCATTTACGGTAGTGTAAATTAAAACATTTGATTTTGGAAGGTCAATTTTAGTCTCTTCACCAGTAAGTAAATTTTTACAAACAGAATTTTCATAATCATGCAAAAATTCTACTTTTTCACCAAACATTTCTGCAATAGGATTCTGACGCATATTGGTCATGATCTGAGCAATTTCATTAGCACCTTCAATTCCTTTTTTAACCACAGATATCAAATGCTCTTTGTAAAAACCATGTTTTACATAAAGTTTTAACAATTCCATATACATCAAAGATCCGTCGTTCTTTGCTTGTGCTGCAATTTCACAAGCAAGCAAAGTAGCTGATACAGCATCTTTATCTCTTACGAAATCACCAACCATAAATCCAAAACTTTCTTCACCACCACCAATAAAATCTTGTGTACCTTCTGCTTCACGAATCATTTTTGCAATCCATTTAAAACCGGTAAGACCAACTTTGGTTTCTACACCGTAACTTGATGCAATTTCATTGATCATAGGAGTAGATACGATGGTAGAACCAACAAATTGTTTTCCGTTTAATTTGTCTTTAGCAGCCCAATCTTTGATCAATGCATGTACCAAAAGCACAAAAGTCTGGTTACCATTTAACAGAACCATTTTATTGCTCAGATCGCGTACAGCAATGCCGAGACGATCACAGTCAGGATCTGTACCAATTACGATATCAGCACCAATTTTTTCAGCAAGATCTGTTGCCATTTTTAAGGCAGCAGGTTCTTCCGGATTGGGAGATGCTACCGTGGGAAATTGACCATCTGGCTCACGTTGTTCTTCCACAATATGTACATCGGTATATCCTGCTGTTTCAAATGCTTCAGGCATAATTGTAATAGATGTTCCATGCAGAGAAGTAAATACAATTTTAAGATTTTCTCTGTGTTTGGTGTTTTCTGAAGTTGAATTTTTTACGGCTTCCTCAATAAATTTATCATCAAGTGCTTTGCCAACATATTCTATCAGCCCTTCATTTGCATCAAATTTAATATCTTTAAATTCCAAGGCATTGATCTCATTAATAATTTCTCCGTCATGCGGAGGAATGATTTGTCCGCCATCATTAAAATAGACTTTATAGCCATTATATTCAGGAGGATTATGTGAAGCAGTTAAAATAATCCCGGCATCACATTTTAATTCTCTAACCGTATAGGAAAGTTCAGGAGTTGGTCTTAGATCTTCAAAAAGGTAAGTTTTGATATTATTGGCCGAAAAAACATCTGCACAATCTTTTGCAAATTCTTTACTGTTTTTTCGGCAATCATATGCAATTGCCACTTTCAACTGTTTATTAGGAAAAGCTTTTATTAAATAA
>Ga0256834_1002724_pt1 | contig 10957 bp, 9 predicted proteins | sample 4281140metaG_FD_190536 | JGI IMG/M metagenome (GOLD analysis project Ga0256834, IMG submission 190536) | Hydrothermal vent microbial communities from East Pacific Rise, Pacific Ocean - 4281-140 | ecosystem: Environmental > Aquatic > Marine > Hydrothermal vents | place: Pacific Ocean: East Pacific... | reverse complement strand
AATCGCTTTCGCACGGTTTTATTACGGCATTGTTCTTTGCGCTGATAGGAATGATATACGGACGTACGCATACGCGCGACGTGCGAAAAATGCGCGGCCTGCTCAAAATCATCCCTTTCATAGCCACGGCTTACGTGATTGCCGGAATGGCTAACTTGGGACTTCCCGGGTTTAGCGGCTTTGTAGCCGAGATGAATATCTTTATGGGAGGCTTTCTCAACGGCGACCTGTTCAGTCAAGTACTGACCGTTCTGGCCGTTTCTTCCATTGTAGTAACGGCGGTTTATATTTTACGCGTTGTGGGTATGATGTTGATGGGCCCACCCGAAGATGAACATAAAAACATTCCGAAAGTATTTTGGTACGAACGCACGGCCATTTACATTTTGATTTTATTTATCACGCTGATAGGTGTGTTGCCTTTCTGGTGGTTGAAGTTTATTGAACCGGGTGTGGAAAACTTTTTAAAACCTTTTATGTAAAAAAATACGGCTATGAGTTGGGAACAATTGTTTTCGTTGATGCAAAATGAAATTCTATTGGTCATTGCCGCTTTGCTTTTAATTTTAGCCGATTTGTTTACGGACAAAAGCAAAAAATATCTGATCATCCATACGGCTCATTTGTTGTTTGCCGGTGTTTTTTTGGCAAGTTTGTCCATGCTTGACAAAGAAGGCGGTCTGTTCGGCGGTTCGTTTAAAACTTATCCGTTGGTGGCCTTTCTCAAAAGCACTCTTATGGTAGGGGTTTTGCTCATTATGCTGCAGTCCGTTACTTGGGTAAAAGAAAAGCTTATTCCGCACGGTTTCGTTTCGGAATTTTATGTATTGTTATGGAGTTCGCTTGCAGGCCTGTTTTTTATGATTTCATCCGGTGACTTTCTGATGTTTTATTTGGGGTTGGAACTGTCGGCCTTGCCGGTTGCGGGCATGGCGGCATTTGAGTTCTATCGTCGCAGGTCTTCCGAAGCGGCCGTAAAGATGATTATGTTGGCCGCCATGTCATCGGCCGTCATGTTATTCGGTATTTCTTTAATTTATGCCACCTCGGGCAGTATTTACTTCGATAAAATACAACTGGCCACCGAAATGCCGTTTTTGGAGCTTGTCGGTTTTATGATGATGTTGGGGGGAATTTTCTTTAAAATTTCCCTGGTACCCTTTCACTTTTGGACGGCGGATGTTTATGAAGGCGCTCCTACGGTTATTGCCAACTACCTGTCTGTTATTTCCAAAGCGGCTGCGGTTTACATTTTGATGATTTTGCTGTTTATCACCTTGCGCCGGTATGAACAAACTTGGACGATTGCCATTTATTTACTGTCCGTTTTGACGATGTTTGCGGGCAACTTCTTTGCTTTACGTCAAAAGAACATGAAGCGTTTTTTGGCTTTCTCATCCATCGCACAAGCCGGTTTTATCCTTTTGGGAGTTATCGGAGGTAACGTGTTGGGAATAAAGACGGTAATATACTTTTTGATGATTTATATTTTCAGCAATGTGGCCGCATTCGGTGTAGTACACATTATTGCCATGCATAGCGGCAAAGAAAACATCGACGATTACGAGGGGCTTTACAGAACCAATCCCAAGTTGAGTTTGATCTTGATGCTTTCCTTGTTTTCTTTGGCGGGTATTCCGCCGGTGGCCGGTTTTTTCGGGAAATTTTTCCTTTACTCCACCGCTGCAGCCAAAGGGTATTATTGGTTGGTATTTTTGGCCGTTGTCAACGTTACCATATCGCTTTATTATTATCTGTTGCCCGTCAGAGCGGCTTTTCTGCGAACAAGCGAACAACCCATCCCGTATTTTAAGTCGGATGTTTATTCCAAGATAGGTTTTATTATCTTGGCCGTAGGCCTGATACTCATCGGGTTATACAGTCCGTTATACGAATATATCGCTAAGATAAGTGAAATTTTGTAAATGATTACCGTTATGAAACTGGAAGGAAAACATAAATTCGGAGAAATTTCGGGAAAGCGTGGCACGATTATTGAGAAGGGAATTTCCAAGGAACGTATGGAATTTTTAAAATCCTTGTTGGAATTCAACGGTTTTGAAGTTTTGGTGCAGGAAGACAAACGAAAAAACGAAGAAGCTCCTTTGACATTTACAATTGGTGTGACGGACTTGATTTTCAATCCGACCATATGGATTTATGCCAGAAAATTAAAAATGCCCGACGGAAGAATTGTCAATCAAGACCTGTGGTTTCAGGTAAGTAAAAAGTCAAGTCCGCAGTATTGGGAAAAAAAATACGGCAAAATTTAAATTTTGAAAAAAAATAATTTATATATTTGCCATTAACTAAAACCGGACCCATAGCTCAGCCGGTTAGAGCACCTGACTCATAATCAGGGGGTCGCAGGTTCGAGCCCTGCTGGGTCCACATAAAAGAGTCTATGAAAAAGGTTTGCTTCTATATTATATCATTAGTTTCGGCTAGAATGTTAGCGCAGGGGCCTCCGCCTCCGCCCGGTGTTCCTATAGACGATGACATTTATCTGCTGTTTGTATTTGCATTGGCACTCGTAATAATTACGGCACGTTACATTGCGGCCAAGTTAAAAAAGACTTCGGGTGTCTAAAACTTTTTTAAGCTGGAGCTCCGGGAAGGACGCCGGTTTTGCTTTGCTTAAACTGCTTCAAGAAGGCATACGCCCCGATCTGCTACTTACTACGGTTAATGCCGATTACCAGCGTGTGTCCATGCACGGCTTGCGTGTGGAATTGCTCGAGCAACAAGCCCGTTCCATTGGCATCGAACTTTTGAAAATACCTTTGTCCAAGAATGTTTCTATGGAATCATACAATCGAATTATGCGAAAAACCTTATCGCAACTCAAGGACGAAGGCTTTACTACGGGCTATTTCGGAGATATATTTTTGGAAGATTTAAAGCAATACCGTAAGGAACAAATGAACAAGGCGGGTATGAAAGCCGAATTCCCCGTTTGGGGCTACGACACGCGCACGATGGCCTTGGAAATACTCGATTACGAATTGGAGCCGGTGGTAATCACGGTAAACGCCAAATATTTCGACAATACTTACGTAGGCAGAAATTTTGACCGGCGTTTTTTGTGCGATTTGCCTTCCGACGTGGACTGGTGCGGCGAAAACGGTGAGTTCCATACTTTTCTACACAACGCGCCGTTTTTTAAATTTCCCGTATCCTTTTCGTTGGGAGAAAAAACCTACCGGGAATACAAACCCTGTTCCAAAGAGGACAGCCGGAACTTTGGCAACAAATCCCGGAGCAAAGCTTGGGACACGGGATTTTGGTATGTGGACCTACTGCCCGGATAATGCACTTTTTTTCTTTTCAAGCGTTTAGGCACTTTTTTTGCTTGTGAAAATTCGAAATTTTAACGGTGATTTTTTATCTTCACCGAAGAAAAACGCTGTCAAAATGACCGTTGCTTATGAAATGGTTTGAAAAATATTTGGCGCTTATCCTGATTATATTGCCCCAGTGGATGTTAGGACAAGCGGATTTTTATGCCAAAACCAACAAAACCGAAATCGCCCTGAACGAGCGTTTGCGGGTGGATTTTGTGCTGAACCGCAACGAAGAACAGTTTACTCCTCCTTCGTTCAATGATTTTTATGTGGTGATGGGGCCCAGCGTATCACAAAGTTATATGTGGGTGAACGGAAAGAGCGAATTCAAAAAGACCTATACCTATATTCTGCAACCCAAACGCAAGGGATTGCTCGATATCGAACCGGCCCGGGCGCTTATCGACGGTAAGACCTATGAGACCGAAGCGCTGAAAATCAATGTCACCGAAGAGGCCGAAAGTCCCGTAATGAAAGGGAACGGCACCGCCAATCCGCCACCCGATATTCCCGCATCGAAAAATATTTTTTTTACGGCCGAACTGTCCCGTTCCAAAGTCTATATAGGTGAGCCTTTAAGCGTTACGTTTAAGCTCTACATTAAAAACGATGTCAGAGCGGGAAATTTGAACTTTGTAAAAAATCCCGAGTTCGAGGGATTTTGGTCCGAACGTCTGAACGACGATATAGAAGGTCCCGCAGAACAAACCGTCGATGGTGTACTCTACAGAGTTTATACGGTTTCGAGGGTATTGCTTATACCTCAAAAGTCAGGAACACTGAAAATCAAACCGATGAAACTGGAACTAACCGAAATCACTTACGAAGAAAGGGTATTCGGTTTCTTCAAAGAATGGGTGGAAGTGCCCAGGCAGGTAAGTTTGACGTCAGGGGCCAAAATGGTTCGGGTGGAAGCTTTGCCCGAAGAAGACAAAACCTCCGACTTTACGGGAGCCGTGGGAAATTATCAGTTGGATGTCGTTTTGGAAAACGATAGTGTAAAAGCCGGCGAAACCACGGCTTTACGCTTGAAAATTTCGGGTAAAGGAAACTTGGGAATGTTCGATATCAACGACATTCGCCTCCCCGCCGACCTCGAGGTATTTGAACCCGAAGAAAACAGAAAAATAAAAGCCACTCCGTCGGGTTATACCGGAAGTATCGAAAAGATTTATACTATTATTCCGCAAAAAAGCGGAAAATATATCATTCCCGCCGTAAAATTCACCTACTTCGATCCGCAAAAAAAACGCTATGTCACGCTAAAATCGCAAGAAAAAATATTGCAAGTGTACGGCGAAAATGTGAGCGGAAATGCTAATGTCCGAATTCAAACACCGCAGGCTTCCACAAGCATGTCGTTGGCTACCCGTCCTCGATGGCAATCCGTCGATAAAGAGGATTTTTTCAATTCCAAATGGTTTTGGCGACTTAATTATGCGGCTTTATTTATCTTGATTTTATTGATTATCACCAAATTCATCCGAAATAAGATTCTGCAAAATCCCGGATTGGTTGCACAAAGAAAAAACCGTTCACGAATCAACTCACTGTTTTCCGAGGCCCGGTCCAACACCGGAAATAAAGACAGGTTTTATGGTACCTTGGAAAAAATCTTACTGCTGTATTTTCAAAACAAATTGAAATTAAAACCGGTGGAATTAACCCGGAATCATATCGAGCGGGAACTTAAAACATCGGGAGTTTCATCCGAAATCATTCAAGAATTAAGCGGGTTTTGGGAAAAAATTCAAAGTGTGCGTTACGCACCGGTTTCAGCGGATGACATGGATGCCGATTTGGAAAAATTGCAAGAAATATTGAAGCATTTGGACAAAACATTGAAAGGATGAAAAGGAAATATTTCGCCTTGTTTTTCTTGTGCTTTGTCGGGGTTTGGGGCCAACGGCAAAAAGCAGACAGTCTGTTTCGGTTGGCCAACGAATTCTTCCACAGGGAAGCTTATGCCGAGGCCGAACGTTTATATGCCGAAATTCCGAAAACCGGATACCATGCCCCCGAGTTATATTACAACGCAGGCCGCGTGGCTTACCGGCAAAACCGTTTGCTCGATGCCGTTTATTACTATGAAAAAGCTTTACGTTTGGATCCGTCCTACAAGCCGGCCGGTAAAAGTTTGGACGTGGTAAGAAGAGGACTTCAAGCAAGCAGGGAAGCATTACCCGAGATTTTTTACAAAAAGTGGTGGAAGAAGTTTGTCCGGATGTACCGTTCCGATGTGTGGACCTACACGAGTTTTCTTTTTTTATTGGCAGCATTGATATCATTGGCCGTGTTTTTGCATGCCCGAAAGGTTACGTATAAGAAAACAGCCTTTTATTTGTTTCCGTTTTTCGTTTTGTTATGGTTGTTTTTCTTGTTTTCGGCCTATTCGGCTTACCGGTTGGAGCATCGCAACTATGCTGTCGCTATGAAGAAAGAAGCACGGCTGTATGACGAACCTTCGCTCAATTCCGGAGCGCAAGAAAAATTATTTCCGGGAGAGAAAATAGAGATACTTCGGGAAGAAGATTTTTGGGCGCAAATAAGGCTATCCGACGGAAAAATAGGATGGACACCCAAAGAAAATTATAGGAAGTTATAAAAATTACCCCTATTCTGATTTGTATCAGAAACACAGTTTGTTTTTATTTATATTTTTTCGTTGAAAAACGGAAATATGGCCATTATTCAACCCTTTCAAGCCGTCAGACCCGTGAGGAACAAAGTGTGTATCGTTCCTTCTTATCCTTACGAACAATATAACCAACATGAAATAAACCGCATCATCAAAACCAACCCGTATTCTTTTTTAAACATAATCGCCAGTTCTTATATCCGGCGTTTGCCGAAAGAAAAAAAATACAGAGCCATTCGCAAACAGTTCGGGAAATTCAAAAAACGAGGCATTTACGTACAGGATTATTTACCGTTTTTATATGTGCTGAGGATTACGGATGTTTCCGGAAACGTATTTGTAGGTATTGTCGGTTTAACATCCGTCGAAGACTATAAGGGGGGCCGGATTTTACGACACGAAAAAACCTTGCAAAAACGCGTGCAAGCCTTTGCCGAATATTTGAAAAACGTCAGAATTCAAGCCGATCCGGTAATGCTTACCTATCCTTCCGATCCTGAGGTTAACGAACTGCAGGATAAATACATCGGGCAAGTACCCGAATATGAATTTTCCACAACCGACGGAACCGTTTACGAAGCATGGTTGGTTTCGGATTTCGACGATTTGAAGGCTATGCAACGTGCGTTTTCAAAGATAGAACGCTTATACATTGCCGACGGACATCACCGGGTGGAAAGCACATTGGCCATGCAAGAAGAAATGAAAAAAGCCAATCCCTACCACACCGGAAACGAAGCATATAACTACCTGCTCTCGTTCTTTATCCCTTTCGACAGGTTGAAAATTTATCCTTTTCATCGCGGCTTGAAAAACCTGAACGGATTGGACGAAAAAATCTTCTTGGAACGCCTTAAAGAAAAATTTAAAGTTGAAAAACTCGACAAGTTCGAAGAACCCGGCAAACACGAAATGATATTACTCCTGCAAGGCGATTATTATAAAATAACCATACCGGAAAAGAACTTGAAAAACGGAAAAAACGACGTGGAGGTCCTAAATGACGAAATCATTCAAGGAATTTTAAAAATCAACGACCCGAGAAATAACAAAATCATCCGTTATCACGAAGGAAAACCGGGCCTGAAGTGTGTGCTACGAAGTATTAAGGAAAAACAATGTACGGTGAGTTTTTTCATGCATCCTCTCACTTTTAACGAAATCAAATCCGTAGCCGACGCAGGACTTACATTACCTCCTAAAAGCACTTATATCGATCCCAAACTTCTTACGGGTTTGTTTATTTATGAATTTTAACTTATGGACAAGCTTTGTAAGAAGATCGAATTTTATAAAAAATTACTCCCCCCGGACGGCTTGTTGGTGGCGGTATCCAAAACCCGTCCCGTTGAAACCTTACGTCGGGCTTACAACTGCGGCCAACGGGATTTCGGCGAAAATAAAGTGCAGGAATTAAGGGAAAAGCAACCCCTTCTGCCCGGAGATATCCGGTGGCACATGATAGGTCACCTGCAACGTAATAAGGTAAAATACATCGCCCCTTACGTTTGGCTTATTCATAGTGTGGACAACGAAAAATTATTACGAGAGATAGATAAGCAAGCGGAGAAACACAACCGGGTGATACCGTTTTTGTTTCAAATCAAAATAGCCGAAGAAGAAACCAAATTCGGCTTGACCGAAGAGGCTTATTCCGAACTTCTGGAGAAATACCGGGCCGGACTCTTTCCCCATACCTTACTCAAGGGATTGATGGGTATGGCCACTAACACACCCGACATAAGAAAGGTAGATAAAGAATTCGCTTACCTGAAACGCCAGTTTGATGTGCTACGAAAACAAGTGCCAACCGCCGAATTTTTATCCATGGGTATGACCCACGATTACGAAATCGCTCTGCGTAACGGAGCCAATATCATCCGCATCGGCACGGGGATTTTCGGCGCACGAAAAAAATAGGACTACCGCAACGGTAGTCCTATAGGCAATTCTCAAGCTATCAGGGTTAATCGCAATTTTCGTAAGTAACGGCAAGGGTCGATAATTGATTATTTCTGTCGTCTTTTACTTCAAAGGAAGTGGGGAATCCTTTATTGTTATAGGTAATCGTAGTAAAGGTTTCTTCCGTGGTAGGATTGCTTCCGTATATGTTTCTAACCGTATGGGTCACGTTATTCACCCGGGTGGTAGGGTAGGTTTGAGTAACCACATTGTCAAACGTTCTTTTGCCCGTATCATAATCGAAGTCGTATTCTTCTTTAACGGTATTCATGTCGGCGGTATCGTACCACTTGATATTTGTCACATTATCTCCCGTATAGGTATAAACGGCCGTTTCATCGGTAGGTTCGGGTGTGCCGTCGTCATCTTCGTCCCACAAGTCGTAATCTTTAACTTGCAACCTGATCATTTTTCCGTTGCTGTCATATGTATAAAAGACTTCCCAAGCATCAAACCAAGTATCACCTGATTGAGATACCACGATAAGTTTTCTTTTGACAATTAAATCGCCTTGAATGGTATATAAAAATTTCGCAACTAGTTGCCCGCTTGAAAAAACTTCAATCCTGTCAAGAAGTCCCTTAGCTTTGTCAATGTAATAGTATTTGTAAGTATAAGAGCCGGGCGTGCCGTCATTGGCGGTAAAGTTGAGTTTCTTTTCTTTGATTGCGTTGCCCTCATAAGTGTAAAGGGTTTGGTCACTGTCGGAAGGGTCCACATGATCCGTATAATTTAATTGTTCGGGCAAGCATTCGTACACTTGTTCATCACCGCCGTCATCGGCAGGGTCGTCGTTTTTTTTACATTTACCTGCCAAAAGAGAAAAGGCTAAAAGCAACAACAAAATTTTTTTCATGATTTTTAATTTTTGAGTTTGTCAATATGGACAAATATATAAATTTTTATTAACATCACACCACTCTTTCCGATAAGTCTTCCGCCATGTTGATTAAAAGTTTTTTGTGTTCGGCATCGAGCATGGTGCTGTTGATTAAATTGATGAACTGTTGGGTTTTGATTTGGATTTCGTTTTTGGCGGATAACGGAATGCCGTAGTCCGAAAAAAAACGGATGATACGTTTGATTTCCGAGTCGGATTTGTCTTTTTTATTGTAAAGAACAACGAACTCATTCTTAACCTTATCCTTAAGTTTTTCAAGCAATTTTACGTAGAGATAGGTTTTCTTGCCTTCTTTGATGTCACCTGCTTTTTCTTTGCCGAATTTTTGGTCGCCGAAAGTATCCAGATAATCGTCGGCGATTTGAAAAGCTTCGCCCAAATGGACTCCGGCTTCGTAAAGTACGTATTGTTCTTTGGCGTTTTTCTCGGCGATAATGGCACCGTATTGCAACGAAGTGCCTAACAACACGGCGGTTTTTCGCTTGATCATTTCCATGTATTGCGATAGCGCGACTTCGTCACTTTCTTCAAAATCCATATCCATTTGTTGTCCCTCACAAATTTCCATAGCGGTTTGGTTAAGCAAGCTTTGTAAACTTCTGAACACGTAGGGCGGATAAACTTCGAGTAGTTTTTGTGCGATGAAAATCATCACGTCACCGGAGAGCATGGCAATGTTTTTATTCCATTTTTTATGTACCGTTTCTTTTCCGCGCCTTAATGATGCGTGATCCATAACATCGTCGTGGAGCAAGGTGAAATTGTGAAAAATTTCTACCGTAGATGCTGCCGGTAAGGCATCTACAACGGATTTTCCGTAGCCTTCCGTAGCAATCATGGTCAGCACGGGCCGAATTCTTTTTCCGCCGGTTTCCAAAGCATACCGTACCGGGGTATATAGATTTTCCGGATGTTCCGGAAAGGTGACGTCTTTCAAATATCGCTCGAAAGTTTTTCGATATTTTTCTACATTCATGACTTGTCGAAATCTTCTTTAAAATAGCGGTAAAAATAAGGAATGGTTTCGATGCCTTTGAAGAAATTCCACAATCCGAAGTTTTCGTTGGGGGAATGAATACGGTCGGAATCCAAACCGAATCCCATCAAAACCGATTTGACGCCTAATTCTTTTTCAAACAAAGGGACGATGGGAATGCTTCCTCCCGTAAAGAACGGGTAAACTTCGGAATCAAAGGTTTTGGCAAGGGCTTTTTCCGCCGCTTTGTATCCGGGATGATCCACGGGCATCATATAAGGATAACCGCCGTGTGCCGTTTTAACTTCCACTTGAACGCACGGTGGTGCTATTTGTTTGAAATAATCCGTAAAAAGCGCACTTATTTCGTCGGGTTCTTGGTCGGGGACCAAGCGCATGGTTATTTTGGCCGAAGCTTTGGAGGGAATAATGGTTTTGCTGCCTTCGCCGGTATAACCGCCCCAAATGCCGTTTACGTCCAAGGTGGGGCGGATGGATGCGCGTTCCGGGGTGGTAAATCCTTTTTCTCCCCATAGGGCCTTAACGCCGATGGATGCTTTATATTTTTCTTCATCAAAAGGTATGGAATTGATAAGCTGACGTAGTTCGGGCGAAAATTCCACTACTTTGTCATAAAAACCGGGAATGGTAATTCTGTTATTTTCATCATGCATCCGGGCGATGAGCCGGGCAAGGATATTAACCGGATTGGCAACGGCGCCTCCGTACAATCCCGAATGCAGATCCCTGTCGGGACCTTGAACGCTAACCTCTACAGCGGCCAACCCGCGCAATCCCGCCGTGATGGACGGGACGTTTTTGTCGATGAGGGCCGTGTCGGAAATCAGAATGATGTCGTTTTTGAGTTTTTCCGTGTTATTTTTCACATACCAAGCCAAACTTTCGGAGCCTACTTCTTCTTCGCCTTCCACCATCATCTTTACGTTCAGCGGTAATATATTTCGGGAAATCATAAATTCCAACGCCTTGATATGCATGAACATTTGTCCTTTGTCGTCGGAAGCGCCGCGGGCGAATATTGCACCTTCGGGGTGGATATCCGTTTTTTTAATAACCGGTTCAAACGGGTCGGATTCCCATAGGGCTATCGGGTCGGCCGGTTGGACGTCGTAATG
>Ga0256834_1002723_pt1 | contig 10963 bp, 8 predicted proteins | sample 4281140metaG_FD_190536 | JGI IMG/M metagenome (GOLD analysis project Ga0256834, IMG submission 190536) | Hydrothermal vent microbial communities from East Pacific Rise, Pacific Ocean - 4281-140 | ecosystem: Environmental > Aquatic > Marine > Hydrothermal vents | place: Pacific Ocean: East Pacific... | reverse complement strand
GGCAAAATTTGCAAGCATAGTTCTGTTATGGTTACTAATTTTAACGCAGTATAAAGGGAAATACATGGAAAATTAGTTGGCTTTTTTAGGAATCGTCACGCTAGGCTAAACTTAGAAAAAAGGAGTTTAGTTTTTCCAAATCCAGGTAGGTTTGGAGTTATCATATCTCCATCGAATTTCAATAATGGAGTTATATGATCCCAAAGAGTTGAATCTTCACAAAACCCGTGCAAGAGTACCAATGCAGGTTTTGAATTGGTGGTTAGCATTACACCAAAGTTGCCTTCGTTTTACTAACCAGTGAAATAGCAGTTTCAATAATGCCAGCCCTATCAAAACCGCACTGGTGTTGAAGTTGTTCTTGGGTACCATGCTCAATAATTTCGTCTGGTATGCCAAGCCTTTTAACTTGAGTGGTATAGTTATTTTCAGCATTAAATTCAATTATTGCACTACCGAAACCACCAACAATGGTTCCATCCTCTACGGTTATTACCTTGTTAAATTTGCTCATTATTTTATGAAGTAAATTGGTATCCAAAGGCTTAACAAATCGCATATTATACACAGCCGCAGAAATGCCTTCGTTTTCTAGATCATATGCTGCTTCAAGTGCATAATTACCCACATGACCTACTGTTAAAATGGCTAAATCTTTACCATTAACTAATTTTTCACCAGTTCCTATTTTTATGGTTTTCATAGGAGTTCGCCATTCTGGCATTACACCTTGTCCTCTTGGGTAACGAATTGTAAAAGCGTTTCCTTTTCTAGGTTTCTGAGCTGTAAACATTAAGTTTCGAAGTTCTTCTTCATTAATGGGAGCCGCAATTATCATGTTTGGTACACTCCGCATAAAGGCAATATCATAAGCCCCATGGTGGGTTGGCCCATCTGCTCCAGCAAACCCTGCCCTATCTAAACAAAAGTTAACAGGCAGGTTTTGAATAGCAACGTCATGAATTACCTGATCGTAAGCTCGTTGCATAAATGTGCTGTAAATATTGCAAAATGGAATTAGTCCTTGAGTTGCTAAACCAGCAGAAAAAGTAACAGCATGCTGTTCTGCAATGCCTACATCAAAGGCTCTTTCTGGGATGGCCTCCATCATAATATTAAGCGAACAACCAGAAGGCATTGCAGGTGTTACCCCCACAATTTTCTCATTTGCTTTTGCAAGTTCCACAAGGGTGTGCCCAAATACATCTTGGTATTTTGGAGGCTGTGGTTTATCAACTGTTTTTTTATAGATAGCACCTGTAACTTTATCGAATGAACCTGTGGCATGCCACTTGGTTTGTTCTTGCTCTGCAGGTTTAAATCCTTTGCCTTTTTTTGTAATGCAATGTAAAATTTTGGGGCCTTTAATATCTTTCATATCACTTAGTACAGAAACTAAGTGATCAACATCGTGCCCATCAATGGGGCCAAAATACCTAAGGTTAAGCGATTCGAACAAATTACTTTGCTTAAGCAAAAATGATTTTATGCTATTCTCAAATTTAGAAGCTAATTCTTGTGCGTTTGGCCCAAGCTTATTGAGTTTGCCTAGAATTTTCCAGGCCTCATCTTTAATTTTATTATACGTATGGCTGGTTGTAATATCAGTTAAATAGTCTTTCAAAGCACCCACATTTGGGTCAATCGACATATTATTATCATTTAAGATAATTAAGATATTTGAATTAGCTACACCCGCATGGTTCATGGCCTCAAAGGCTAACCCGCCTGTCATAGCACCATCTCCAATTACAGCTATATGTTGGCGGTTGGTTTCATCCTTAATGGCAGAAGCAACCGCCATGCCCAACGTAGCAGATATGGAAGTAGATGAGTGACCAACTCCAAATGCATCGTACTTACTTTCATCCCTTTTAGGAAAACCAGACACTCCTTTATAAACCCTATTTGTATGAAATTGCTCTCTTCTTCCTGTTAAAAGTTTGTGCCCATAAGCTTGGTGGCCAACATCCCATACTAGCTGGTCGTCTGGGGTGTTAAATACATAATGTAGGGCTACTGTTAGCTCCACAACTCCTAAACTAGAAGCAAAATGCCCACCATAAACAGATACACTATCTATGATGTAATCTCTAAGTTCTTTAGAAAGTTGAGTGAGTGTTGACCTATCTAGTTTTCTTAACTCTTCAGGAGAATTTATTTTTTCCAGTAAACCACCAGGTTTAATTTTCATAGCTAATTGTATTAAGGTAGTGAATAGCTAAATGCAAAGGTTTTTCTTTGCAACACGCAAAGTTACATTATTTTAAATTCTACCCTTTTAGACTTATTGCTATTATTTACAAACCTGAGTTCGGGATAAGGAATAGCTGCCAGAAAATAAAATAGTAGGCGAGCTTTTTAATATTAAAAGCAAAGATATAATGGATTATTTCCCCCGAGATTTCGGGGTTATATTAAAAAGCTCACCTGCTAGATATTTTCCCTTTGGGTTTTAACGTAGAGTAGGCTAAACTTTGGACAGGCTACAACACTCTAGTTCAAAGGTAAGTTATAAACAAGCCTAAGGTTAGCCACAGGCCCTGTTTTCATCATTACATTTTTGGGAATACGATTGTCTCCAAAGTTTATTAGTGTAACCTTCAAGTCTAACTTTTGGTCTTCGCTATACTGCTCGTAATACCTGTCCACAGCAAAGCCTGCTCTAGCTTCTACAAATACATTATCCCAAATGCGCTGCCTAACAAAGAGGGTTAAATCAATGCTTCCTCTCTCTATATAATCGTTCAAATATGCTGGGTTACCTAACCTATAAGAAGTAATAAGAGCAAAATGGCTAAACCCAGCTGTTAAATTTTCATTCACCTTATAATTTACTTTTACATAAATAGGAGCCATTCCAATTATGCTCCACTTGTCCGAAATATGCCAATCTATATAAATTAACGGTGTTAGTGCAGGTCCAAACATTTCCTGGTTATACAACAGGCCAAACCGCATGGTCAAGTTATCACTGTACTTGTGTTCAATAAGTGCTATACCCCCAAATTGCCAATTTGCACTGTTAACTTGCTCAAAATCTGTCATAAACCGAGGAGCAAAGAACAATTGCAATTTTTGCTTATCATTAATACTTTGCACCAAACCAGTTTGAAAAATAAAACCACTCAACTCTAAAGGATTAGCAACTCCTACTCCAAGCTCGGCATCCGATTGCACAAAAGAATACACATAGGTAAGGTCGTTATACCATATAGTTTTCTTGGAGAGTAAAATAGGAGCTTTCAAATTTACTAATCCACCATATTCATAGTTGGTTCCTTTAATAGGCTCTCCTACTTGTTGAGGAAAGCCAAACCTGCCAGATGCAGTAAAAATATCTAAACTTGATTGTGCTAAGGATGCCTGTAGCAGAGTAAAATAAAAAATGCCAAATAGGTAAAGAGGCTTCACAATATTAAGTAAAAATGACTCTGATATTTTGTTAATTAAAGGTAGTAAATTTAATTGCTTGAACCATAATGATTTCTAATAATAACGGCTGCTGGTTTATTCTGAGGAGTGTATCCAGAATGATCCTCTCCGCCTCTCATCATATGTTTATTAAACCACTTCCATAGAAACCCTCCTGCAAACCAAGGTTTACTCCAAGTGGAGTTATATAAAGCCTGTAAAGCAATCTCCTGTTCCTTCATAGAGTGCTTTACTTTTGTATAAGATTCCCAAGGGCGTATAGTTGTGCCTTCAATACTTCGGTAGCCATACTCGGTAAACAAAATAGGTTTTTTATATGTGATACTCACCTCCTCCAATTTGTTTATAGTGGGTTGCCATGCTAATTCCAGTTCTTTCAAACTTGGGTTTACTTTATCTGTTAGTGGAAAATAACCATTAACACCAATATAATCCATCTCTTTCCAAAAAGGCGTTTCAATATACTCATCCCAATTGGCTGCGTAGGTAAGTTTACCTTTATAAACAGTTCTTACCTCTCTAATAAGTTGATGCCAAAAAGCAGGGCGGATTTTGATAAACTTCCTCCATTCGGTACCAATACAAAATAATTCCACTTTATGCTCCTGAGCAATTTTTGCAAATGTGAGAATGTAATTTTTATACCCTTTTTCTAATTCAACCCAATCTTCTTCTTTCTCCAATTCGAAATCGCCTGTATATGCCCCATGGCTTATCCAAACATGAGGCTTGAGCATAATTTTTAGATTTGCCTCTTTAGAAATTAAAATATCTTTAGTTATACCTTCAGTAGTTTCTGAGACCCATTGTCTTTCAGAATTAAAAATTAGTTTATTCTCACCCTCTCGTAAAAAACCATAAGGCATTAATGCAACCCAGTTTGCTCCAATATCTGTTATTGAAATAATATCTGTTGAATCTATGAGTACATTAGCTGCGGCATAACTTAAACCATTAATTTTAGTAAAATTGTGTTGGCTTTCAGAAACTGTCTTCAAAGCACAATTTGATACAGAAAAAGCAATTAAAGTACTCAGTAGCAGATATAAAAATCTAATATTCATTAGCACAAGTTAACTCGAAAGATATGGAAATATTCAATAACCTCTTTAATAGCAAAGACATATTTAAGGAAGTAACTGAATACTGGTCACCCAAAATAATTAGCCCGCATTATTCATCGTATGTTGATACTAAATGATAAACCAATGAAAAACAGTTGGTTATGTTCAAACAAATTATAATCATTGAGACATCCTTTTTTGAACAATTCAGGCAAGGACACCTCTATTAACTTAACCATCCTATCGTTTTTATTTTGTAATATTTTCAACAAATTATCCTACCATAAAAGGAGATAAAGTTTTATATTTATCCAATATTTGCAAGAACAAAATAGAGTTAAAATCATTGTGTATATTTTTAATTTTATGAAACTCATAAAACCAATGCACACTACCAAAAAATTAAAATATGGGACTATTTGATAGTATAAGAGGAGAATTTATTGACATTATTGAGTGGACGGACGATTCCAACGACACCCTTGTCTATAGATTTGAAAGGCATGATAATGAAATAAAAAACAACGCAAAGCTTGTTGTTAGAGAAGGACAAGTTGCAGTGTTTATTAATGAAGGGCAATTAGCAGATGTTTTTACACCTGGAACCCACACCTTAAGTACTCAAAACTTACCTATTCTTACCACTTTAAAAGGGTGGAAGTACGGATTTGATAGCCCATTTAAGGCAGAAGTCTATTTTGTAAGTACTCGAAATTTTACGGATCAAAAGTGGGGAACTAAAAACCCTATCACCCTTTCTGATGCCCGATTCGGAATGCTCGAAATTAGAGCTTTTGGCACGTACGTAATAAAAGTGGATGACCCAACAATTTTTCTTAGAGAAATTGTTGGCACTGATGGGCATTTTACAACTGATGAAATATCCAATCAGCTTAGAAGCATGATTGTAGCACAATTTACCGATGCCATTGGTGAAGCAGAGTTACCTGTTGAAAAATATGCAGCTAATACCAATGAAATATCTAAGTTGGTAAAAGATATAATGCAAGAAGATTTTAATGGGTATGGCATTAAGCTTACTAAGTTCTTAATAGAGAATGTTTCAATGCCCGAAGAAATCAAGAAAGAGATTTTTGAGCTTAGCAGACTGGATAGCATTGACCTTGATAAATTTGCTAAAATTAAAGCGGCCAAAGCCATTGAAAAAGCGGCTGAAAACGAAAGTGGAACAGCAGGTGCTGGCATGGGCATGGGCATGGGCTTTGCTATGGCCAACCAAATGGGTAACGCTTTTGCCCCTCAACAACAACAAGCAGCAGCACAACCTGCTGTGGCAGCTGGTGGAGCTCCGCCTCCAATACCAGTAGCCGAAACTTACCACGTTGTAGTTAGTGGCCAACAAGCTGGCCCTTTTGATATGGCAACCTTGCAAAAAATGATTTCTGAGAATCAGATTACAAAAGAATCGTTAGTATGGAAACAAGGCATGCCTACCTGGACAGCTGCTGGTGAAGTTTCTTCGTTGTCAAATTTATTTGGAGCTGTTCCTCCCCCACTCCCTCCTAGTTAACACATGGAAAACGAAGAAAAAAACATGCAACCAACCGTAGATACGTTTGGTTGTGTAGAGTGTGGAGCAGATTTAAAGTTTAAACCTGGCACAACGGCATTAACCTGTGAATATTGCGGAGCTAAAAATGAAATTCCTGTTTCAGATATTGAAATACAAGAATTAGATTTTCATGAATATTTTAAAAAAGGAGCTAAGGAACAAGAAACTATTGAGGTAAACCTTGTAAAATGTGATACCTGTGGAGCAGAATCTTCTCTGGAATCTAATATTACATCCTCCTCTTGTCCCTATTGTGCTACACCACTAATTGTGAGCAATGCTCATGCTGAAAACATTATTCAACCTAAAAGTTTACTTCCCTTTAAGCTAACCAAAAAGGAAGCAATTGAAGCTTTTAAAACTTGGATTAATAAGCTTTGGTTTGCACCTAATGCTTTAAAGAAGGCAGTTTTGTCATTCGATCATTTTAAAGGTGTTTACTTACCATTTTGGACGTTTGATTCGAAAACGACCACTCAATATACCGGCCAAAAAGGAGTTCATTATTATGTAAGTGAAAATTACACGACCACTGAAGACGGGAAATCCGTTACAAAAACCAGACAGGTGCAAAAAACCAGATGGCATTATGCTGCCGGGCAAGTAACCCACGCTTTTGATGATGTGCTAGTACCCGCTTCTGAGTCGTTACCAAAAAAGCAAGTGAAAGAACTGGAGCCTTGGGATTTACCTAACCTCGTGCCTTTTGACAAAAAGTACTTAAGTGGTTTTATTACAGAAAAATACCAGGTAAACTTAGAATCAGGTTTTAACCGAGCAAGGGTTGACATGGAAGACAGCATTACTGGACTTATTAGAAGAGATATTGGTGGAGATGTACAACGAATTCATACAAGAAGCACCCAGTTTGAAGACGTTACTTTTAAGCATATTTTATTACCTGCCTATGTAAGTGCTTATAAATTTAAAGAAAAACTATACCGATTTATGGTAAATGCACGTACTGGCGAAGTGCAAGGAGAACGGCCATGGAGTGTAATTAAAATCACGCTGGCTGTACTTGGTGTAATTGCCATTGCTGCCGCAGCTTACTTCCTATTCGGGAAATAGTACTACTAAAAGGTAAATCTATTACAAGCCCTAATATACTATCATTCAGTCATTTGCTCGGTATTTGGTACTCACCAATATTTAACATTGTTTCCGTTACAAATACCTGTGCGAATGCCTTACTAACAGCATCTTAAAGCTTTCATAACGAAGTCTCTTGCGGAATTAAGATACTAATGAGTATAAGTCATCTCTAAAGTATTAGGAGGTATTTCAAACGAATATACTAGCTCAGAGTTAGAAATAGTTTTGATATTCCAAGTTTCATTTCGTGTATCTCCACTAGGAAAATTGATTTTTAAAGTAAGAACAGTTTGGTTGCTATTTAAAGACCAAGTCCCTGTTCCTTTCTCAGCTAATTGCTCATTAGTGCAGTTTCCGTCACTAGTAAAGGCAATAAAATCGTTTTTATATAAATTAGTGTAAAAAGTAGTTGTTGTTTGATCGTCTCCCTCTACAGTGCTGAATGTCCAGCTTCCACTAGTTAGTTTGGGAGCTAAATCTTCTACAACTACATCTTCAGGTGTACACGAGTTAAATAAAAGTAACCCAACTACTGTAACACCAACAAAAGCTCTGTATAAATTTTTCATATTGCCTGCATAAATTATTCTACTACATAAAGTTAGCAAAATCTATTCCGTATTAATTAGCGGTAATTAATTTTATTAATATAAAATACTTTCCGGTTAAGCTTTACACCAGAATCTTTCAAGTTTTTTATGCGCTGAACACCATACGCAATAAATGTATTTCCATACCACTTTTCTAGCCCACCAATTTTAGAAGAAGAATAAGAGTTTACTTTATCATCTTCAAAACTAAGTTTCAAATCGTCAAATTTCTTTCCTTCAACAACCTCAGACCCACTAATTATTTTACTTCTAATTTGGTTGTCATATAAGTATAAAAGCACAATACCTTCATCAACAAAGGCAGCATGAATAAATTGCTCGAGCGAATATGAAAGTACGTCTTCAATTTCAAAGCTATTATCCCAAATCATCTTCCCGTTAGAATCAAATGCGGCTACAACACCATGTGTATATCTATAGCCTGCAAAGTTGGTTGGCACATATTCATCTGAGTTATACCCATAACCCCCCAATTGCCCACCATCATCTCCGTAATAATAATTCGAAGATGAATATTTTGGATAAAAGGCTTCGCCAAGTAAAATGTATGTATCTTCTTGTTTATACACTTCGTGTACCAGCAATCTATAATTAAATTTTACTTTTTTCCCTTTTATTTTCTTCCTATCAATTCTATCAGAAACCCTTTTTTGCCTCTTGGCTTTCATATAATTAAAAAAGTTCTCGAAGTCGGCATAGTTTATATATTCAATCTGTTGCTGGTTTTCTTCGTTAACTGCACCCAAAAAAAGCCCTTGTGAGAAATCTGACCTTTTTCCTCCATACGTACCTACTACTAGGTTTGCAATGTCCTCTACATCTGCAATTCGACCAAAAATTAGCCCCTTATCATAGTCAGGATTAAAAGTATAAGTGTTTAAATAATCACCATATATATTATAACTTTTTATGGTGAGCGTATTTCGCTTATCAAAAGTTCGATCGCTCACCATTACTGTAATGGAGCTGTCATCTACTTTTAACTGAACAAGTTCTGTTTTGGAACCAAAAATACCAGGCAATACTTTAGTTTTATTCTCACTAAAACTATAATGAATCACAACTGGTTCATGATTATAATAACCTCCTAATAAAGCTGCCCCATTGGTTACTTCAAATTCGGTTAAATTTAGAGGAACAAAGTTTTTAATGGTGTACCGAAGGGTATCTCCAGTTTCACTTTTCATTTCCATTAATTTTAAATCTTTCGAACTACCTGTGGTTTGCTGAAATAGAAAAAAATAACTTTCCATTGAATAGTCATACCCTCTAAAAGAAATATTTTTTTCCATGTAGAGCCTCCTTTGCCAACTAAGATTAAGTGCGGTATCTAAGAGAACAAAATCCCACAACTGACCTCCATTTTTATTAAAATCATTCAAGGTTCTATATAAGATAACCCCATTTTTACCACCCAACATCACTTCATATTCATCATCATAGCCTTCTAGTTCAACCTCAAATCTTTTAGGTTGCTCCAACTGCGAAAAACCTAAAATTGGAAGAAATAAAAAGAAAAATAAAAATCTAGTCATTTATTATTTCGTTATGGCTAAAAGTCGTTTGCTGATATTACGTATAGGAACAAAATAAGTTGATTTTTGCTCCTATATAAAAAAATCAAGTACTTTTAAATCAATGAAGAATAAAGATATAATAAAACTGCTTAGTACCACAGCTTCGTTTATGGAGCTTCACGGAGAACATGATTTTAAAATTAAAAGTTATAGCAATGCGGTTTATAATCTGGAAAGAATTAACGAAAAACTAGCTCGTCTTAATTTAGCTGAACTAGAAAAAATTGACGGTGTAGGCAAAAGTATTGCAAAAGCGATTGATGAAATAAACAGTACTGGAAGTTTTGGTAAATTGACTGAGCTGAAAGCACATACACCTATTGGCCTCCTAAAGCTAATGAGACTAAGAGGTATTGGAGCTAAAAAACTCAAAACCCTTTGGTCAGAACTTGGTATCGACTCGATTGATGCCCTTTCAGAAGCCATCTTAAAAGGGGGGCTTAAATCTCTCAAAGGGTTTGGAGATAAAACCATAAAAAACATTAGTGAAATTTTAGATTTTGCAAAAGAAATGGAGGGCTTTATTCATTATGCAAATGCAGAACAATTAGCCAATAAAATAAAATTAAGGGTTGAACAAGAAATACCCAGTGTAAACATTGAATTTGTTGGTAAACTCAGGCGTAAATGGGAGGTAATTAACCAGCTTGAATTTGTTGTTGCAGCAGAAAACTTAATGCTAATTGATAAAACCCTTTGCAGTTTTGATATTATTGAAAAAGTTCCTTCTAAATCGGGTCTTTTTACTTGGCGAGGATTAACAAATACAGAAGAGCCTATTGAGGTTGTCTTTTATTTTTCATCTTTAGAAAAGTTCACTTCAACCGTATTTCTTAAAACCGGGTCTCAAAGTCATTTGAGTTTTGCAGTTGGAGATACTTCCTTCAAAAAAATAGCAGAGTCAAAACCGTTTAATACTGAAGAAGATATTTATAAGGAAGCAAATTTATCCTACTGTGAACCCGAAATACGAGAAGGAACTTGGGAACTAGAACAAGCTAAAAGTAGCTCATTACCCAAATTGGTAGAAACAACTGATTTAGTTGGTGTGCTTCATAACCACTCAAAATACAGCGATGGAGAAAACACATTGGAAGAAATGGCTCTTTTCTGCCAGCAGCAAGGCTACCAATATTTTGGCATCAGCGATCATAGTAAAGCCACTAGCTTTTACGCCAATGGTATGTTTGAGGAAACGGTTAAAAAGCAGCATATAGAAATAGATGGACTAAATTCCAAAATGGCTCCCTTTAAAATTTTTAAAGGCATTGAAGCCGACATTTTAGCAGATGGCGCATTGGATTATGATGATGAAACACTTGCCACATTCGATTTTGTAGTTGCCTCCATTCACTCTGGCTTAACAATGGATATTACAAAAGCTACTAATAGGTTACTAACCGCAATTGCTAATCCATTTACCACAATGTTGGGCCATCTGACAGGTAGATTATTGCTCATACGGAAAGGGTATCCTATTAACCATAAAACTATAATTGATGCCTGTGCCAAATATGGAGTGATTATCGAAATAAATGCTCATCCCAAACGCCTCGATATCGATTGGCGTTGGGTTCGTTACGCACTTGACCAAGGAGTTATCCTAAG
>Ga0256834_1002722_pt1 | contig 10963 bp, 10 predicted proteins | sample 4281140metaG_FD_190536 | JGI IMG/M metagenome (GOLD analysis project Ga0256834, IMG submission 190536) | Hydrothermal vent microbial communities from East Pacific Rise, Pacific Ocean - 4281-140 | ecosystem: Environmental > Aquatic > Marine > Hydrothermal vents | place: Pacific Ocean: East... | reverse complement strand
AGGTGTTTGATCCACTTCTGCGAGGGCAGATTGTGCCGTAATCAAAGTGGTCCCGATAGCAACCAAGACAGTACGTTTCATAATAATTACCTAAGAATAAGCCATTTGATAATCATTATCATACATTTTTACGCGAATACAATATGGCTTCTACTGCATTGCATTAGGTAAGGTATTGAGAGCATTGATACTATTCAATAAAAGAAATTTATCAACAGTGAACCTGTGGAATTGATCTGGCCCGACCAATTTGGTTATTTATAGCATAACGCGGTTTAGACAGGTCAATTCCCCCGCTGGTTGTGACCTTATGTAAAGCGCACTTTTCCGATATAGGGCAGATTGCGATTTCTTTGGGCAAAATCAATGCCATATCCGACCACAAATTCATCCGGAATCTCAAAGCCAACCCAATCGGCATTTATATCAACCTCGCGCCGCGATTGTTTGTTCAGCAGGGCAATGGTTTTCATATGCGCCGGTTTGCGCGCCTTCAGCAGGCCGACCACATGTTTCAGGGTGAAACCGGTATCAACGATATCCTCGACCAGCAAAACATCGCGCCCGCCGATCTGGCCGCGTAAATCCTTCATGATTTTCACTTCACGGCTGGATTCAGTGCCATCGCCGTAAGAGGACGCTTCCAGAAAATCCACCTCGACCGGCAGGTCCAGCTCGCGCACCAGATCGGCGATAAACACGAAAGAGCCGCGCAGCAACCCAACCACAACCAGTTTGTCGGTGCCCTCGAAGGCGTCATGGATTTCGCGGGACAGATCCTCGATCCGTGCCGCGATGGTTTTGGCCGAGATCATTTCGTCGATGACATAGGGTCGCGTTGGCATAATGTTTCCTTGAACTTTCCCGATATATTCACTTAATGGCATAAAAAAGGATCAGGGGAACAGGAAAAATGCCTACCCAGACGGAAAAGAAGGTCATGCCCTACACCGCCGCGCAAATGTATGCGCTGGCATCCGACGTAATGGCCTACCCCAAATTCCTGCCGTGGATTTCCGCCGCGCGCATCCGCAGCCGCAAGGATATGGGCGATTACGAATTGCTCGAAGCCGATCTGGTGATTTCCTTCAAGGTATTTCGCGAACGGTTTGGCAGCCGGGTGAAGCTGTCGGAAAAGAACAAAACCATTGATACCGAATATCTGGACGGACCGTTCAAATACATGATTTCCAACTGGCGGTTTACCGATCTGCCGGAAGGGGGCTGCGAGGTGCAGTTTTTCGTGGATTTCGAATTCAAGAACGCCATTTTGCAAAAACTGATCGGCGTGGTGTTCGGCGAAGCGGTGCGCCGCACGATGGGCGCATTCGAGAAACGCGCGAAAGAGCTGTACGGTTAGCAATTGTGGCCCCGATAAACGCTATGCTTGTCATCCCCGCACGCGGGGACCTCTTTACGGGGGCGCTCCGTTTCAGGAGGTCCCCGCTTGCGCGGGGATGACAGCCTTTAGCAACATCCCCAACGCATGATCCCGTGCCGCCAAACGCACGTTTTCCCGCCCCAAGGCGCCAAATTCGACCGTTTCCACCTGCGTTTCTCCGTCCATGGCTAGCCCGAAACACACCCGCCCTTCGGGTTTGTGCTCCGACGGGCCAGGCCCCGCAATGCCGGTGATCGATACCGCCAGATTGGCACGCGAGTTTCGTAACGCTCCTTCGGCCATTTCCTGTGCTACGGGTTCGGACACCGCTCCGAACTGTTCCAGCGTATCCGCCGAAATCCCCAGCATGTCCTGCTTGGCGGCGTTGGAATAAGTCACGAACCCGCGTTCAAACACGTCTGATGATCCGGCGACTTCGGTCAATGCCGCCGCCACCATGCCACCCGTGCAGCTTTCGGCTGTGGTTATTTTAAGCCCTTTAGCGCCACTGATCATTAATATTTCACCAACACTATTCATTGAATCACATTCAAAGTCATATTGTTGATAATGATGTACACAACCATAATAAATGCAAGTTCCAGAATAACGACCATCATACCAGCTACGATACTATCCAGCATGACCCCAAGTGGCGAGCCCATCCGATTGGCCATGCCAACTGGCCCCGGCTTCCAGACATCAAACAGACGAAAGGTTAATAGGGCGAACATAAAAAACGGATAGGGGAAGAACCATCTACCAACTTCCATTTGCTCCATTACGAACGAGATTGGCAAAAGGGCAACCCACTGACCCACGACCGCATCTATCACGATTTCACTTTGATCGTGATCTTCGTGGCCATTTATTTCAACAGAAATAGCAATCCAGCCGATGATGAATACGGCCACCGTGGCTGCCGCCAGGGCCGGAAAGCCACCCATTGCATGGATGAGGTAGCCCGCGAAAATAGCCACAATTGACGCCCAGGTGCCCGGGGCGGGTGTCAGTCGCCCGACATAGAAAAATGTTGTGACGAGTTTACTCATATTATCAGGTATAGTTGCGGATGGGATTTCCGCAATTCTTTTGATTGCCCACGGCAAGGCTCATTACATCAGCACCCCGTGTGAAACCGCCGCCGCCACCAGCACGACCACAGCCGCCATAACCCCCGCGATCACATCATCCAGCATCACGCCCAAAGCGGTGGATTTACGGTCGGCCCAGCCCACAGGGCCGGGTTTCCAGATGTCAAACAGCCGGAACATCAAGAACGCCGTGACCCAGCCGGGGTAGGGGAACAGCCAAGGATCAACCCCCGCGAACCACAAACCGCCCGACACCGGCAACAGCGCAATCCACTGGCCAGCCACCTCGTCAATCACGATCTCGCTTGGGTCGTGGTTTTCTTTGCCTTTTGTTTCCTCGATCGTGGCCCACCAACCGATGAAAAACACCGCCACGGTGGCAATCAGCAGCGCCGGAAAGCCACCCGCGACGTGGATCAGATAGCCCACCGGAATCGCCGCGGCCGACCCCCATGTGCCCGGCGCAGGTCGGATCAATCCGACATAGAAAAAGGTTGCGATCAGTTTGCTCATGCTTTCACCAAAGTCACGGTGGCCAGCGCCGCGATCCCTTCTTTGCGGCCGGTAAAGCCCAGTTGTTCGGAGGTGGTGGCCTTGACACTGACGCGCCCCATATCCATCCCCATGATCCGCGCCATTTCGCTGCGCATCGCCACCGCATGTGGCCCGATCTTGGGCATCTCGCAAACCAGCGTGCAATCGACATTGGAGATGGTAAACCCGTGATCAGCGGCCATTTCCACCGCATGTTCAAGGAAGATGTACGAGGCCGCGCCCTTCCACTGCGGATCACTGGGCGGGAAATGCTGGCCGATGTCGCCCATCGCCAGCGCGCCGTAAATCGCATCCGTTACCGCGTGCATCCCGACATCGGCGTCCGAATGGCCATCCAGCCCGTGCGTATGCGGCACTTTAACCCCGCACAGCACCACATGATCGCCGTCACAAAACCGGTGCACGTCATATCCGTTGCCCAGCCGTATATCCATATCCTGCTCCATCATTTGCTCTGCGCGGGTGAAATCCTCGGGCATGGTGATTTTCATATTCGCCTCGTCCCCCGCGACGATCGCCACATCCAGACCGGCAGAAAGGGCCACCTCGACATCATCCAGTGCGCCACCTTTGTGGTTGGCATGGGCTGCAATGATCCGGTCCAGATGAAACCCCTGCGGAGTCTGCGCCCGAAACAGCCCGTCGCGCGGCTGCGGGGCCAACACCTGACCATCCTGACCACGCCACAGCGCATCGGTGACGGGCAGGGCGGGGGCAGCACCTGCATGGGTTTTCAGCGCGTTTAGAACGTCCGTAATAATCCGTTGCGACACCAGCGGGCGCGCGGCATCATGGATCAGCACCAGATCCGCGCCTTTGGCGGCATTCAAACCCGCCTGAACCGAGGCATCCCGCGTTGCGCCGCCGCTCACCAGTTCTACATCGGGCAGAACCGGCAGCAGATCACAGTCATCGGGGTTGATCACCAGAATGATGCGGTTCACCTGTGGATGACGGGCAAACGCGGCGATGGTATGTTCCAGCACCATGCGGCCGCGCAGGGGCTGGAATTGCTTTGGCAACTCCCCTCCGGCGCGAAGACCACGGCCTGCGGCAACGATGATGGCGGCTGTTTTCATGGGATGTGGTTTAGGTTCTTGTCACCCCGCTGGCAAGCCGCCAAGAAATTTTGAAAATTTCTTGCCCAAAATCTTTGCAAGATTTTGCCCCGCCGTGATTTGCTTTTCCCGTCGCCCGCCGTTAATCAGGTGCAACTGCACAAGGATTAGGCATTTGACCATAAAACTGGCAAACCTCACGCTGGACCCACCGGTTTTTCTGGCCCCGCTGGCCGGCATCACCGATCTGCCGTTTCGCCGTCTGGTGTCGCGTTTCGGGGCGGGGCTGGTGGTCAGCGAAATGGTCGACAGCTTTGAAATGCTGGTCGGCAAGCGCGGCGTGCGGGAAAAGGCTGAACTGGGGCTGGAGGAGGAAAATACAGCCGTGCAACTGGCCGGTCGCGAGCCCGAGCCGATTGCCGAAGCCGCCCGTATTGTGGCCGCAAACGGGGCGCGGATCATTGATATCAACATGGGGTGTCCGGCGAAAAAGGTGGTCAGCGGTTATTCCGGTTCGGCCCTGATGCGCGATCTGGACCATGCCTTGCGCCTGATTGACGCCGTGGTGGGGGCGGTGGATGTGCCGGTGACGCTGAAAACCCGTCTGGGCTGGGACGACGCCAGCCTGAACGCCACGACGCTGGCACAACGTGCCGAAAACGCGGGCATCCAGATGATCACCATCCACGGTCGCACCCGTTGCCAGTTCTACAAAGGCAGCGCCGATTGGGCCGCCATCGCGCCGATCAAACAAGCGGTCAGCATTCCGGTTATCGCCAATGGCGACATCAGAACCAGTGCGGACGCGCGCGCGGCGTTGCGGGCTTCGGGTGCCGATGGTGTAATGATCGGACGCGGGGCGCAGGGCGCGCCCTGGCGGCTGGCCGAAATCGCCGCTGAATTATATGGCACACCGCCCCCCGTGATCCCGACAGGCGCGACGTTGGTCGATCTGGTGGCCGAGCATTACGAGGCGATGATCGGCTTTTACGGCGTGAAAATGGGCAACCGCAACGCGCGCAAACATCTGGGCTGGTATATGGACCACACAGGCACGCCACCCGAGATGCGCAAACGCCTGCTGACCGAAGTTGACCCCGCCACAGTCCTGTCCCTGCTGCCCGAGGCATTGACGGGCGAAAGGCAAGCAGCATGAGCTTTGCAAGCCTCTGGAACGCGCTGCCTACGCCGGCATTGCTGATTGATCCGGACAATAGCATCACCGCCGTTAACCCTGCCGCCGAAGGGTTCCTTGTGACCTCGGCCAAATCGCTGAGGGGCAAGCAGGTGGGCGAGCGTCTGACGATCAACGCGCCCTTGCTGGAATCGATCCAGCGGGTGCGGCGCACGCATGGACCGCTGTTTATCAACGATATCGAGGCCGCCCATCGTGGCCGCAGCCCCCAGCGATGCAACATCCAGATCACGCCGATGGCGCCGGATGATCCGCGCCTGCTGATGCTGATCATCCCGCGCCAGAACAAGGATGGCGGCGGCGGACCGGCGTCGAAATCCGCGGCAAAATCCGCCATCGGCATGGCCGAAATGCTGGCCCATGAAATCAAGAACCCGCTGGCGGGCATCACCGGTGCTGCCCAGCTATTGGCAATGAACCTGCCGCCGCAAGACCTTGAAATGACAGACCTTATCGTATCCGAGGCCCGCCGCATCGTTGCCCTGCTGGATCAGGTGGAACAGTTCGGCAACCTGTCGCCGCCCAACCGCCGCGTGGTCAATATCCACGATGTGGTCGATCGCGCCCGCATATCGGCGCAGGTCGGGTTCGCCGCGCATATGAAGATCATCGAGGAGTATGATCCGTCTTTGCCCCCCACATGGGCCGATGCGGACCAGTTGATGCAAGTGGTGCTGAACCTGCTGAAAAATGCAGCCCAAGCCGCGCCCAAGGCGGGCGGGGTGATCCGTATCCGCACCGGTTTTGATAACGGCTTGCGCCTGCGCCGCAGTGACGGCAGCGGAGCACCTTTGCCCATTCTGGTGGAAATCATCGACAACGGGCCGGGCCTGCCGCCAGATATTGCCAATGATGTGTTCGACCCCTTCGTTTCGGGGCGTGAAAACGGCACCGGACTGGGGCTGGCGCTGGTGTCGAAAATCATTGCCGAACACGAGGGATGGATTTCAGTCGAATCCGAGCCGGGCCACACAGTGTTTCGCATTTCCCTGCCCAAAGCCCCCGCCGATAAAGGAGCCGAATAGATGGATGGCACAGTACTGATCGCCGACGACGACCGCACAATCCGCACGGTTCTGACGCAAGCCTTCACGCGGGCGGGGTGCAAGGTGCATGCCACATCGTCGCTTGTGACCTTGATGCGCTGGGTGGACGAGGGCAAGGGCGATCTGGTGATCTCGGACGTGGTCATGCCGGACGGTAATGGATTGGAAATGCTGCCAAAAATTAGCGAGGCACGGGACGAATTGCCGGTGATCGTGATCTCGGCCCAGAACACCATTATGACGGCGATCAAGGCGACCGAGGCCAAGGCGTTCGACTATCTGCCAAAACCGTTTGATCTGCCCGACCTGATGAAACGCAGCGCGCGGGCCTTGGCGTTGAAGCGGCGCGTGGCCAGTCCGGCAAGCAGCCCAAATCAGGCCGAAAGCGAATTGCCGCTGGTCGGGCGCACCGGTGTGATGCAGGAGATTTACCGGCTGATTGCAAGGGTGGTAAACGGCGATCTGCCGGTGCTGATCAGCGGCGAAAGCGGCACGGGCAAATCCCTGATTGCCCGCACCATCCATGATTTCAGCGACCGGCGCGCGTTGCCCTTTGTGGTGGTCAACCCGTCCGATCTGACCACGCCCGACGGGTTGGACCGGATGCTGGCCCGTGCGGGCACCGGCACGCTGGTATTTGACGAAGTGTCTGATCTGGAATGGAATATTCAGGGGCAGGTGGCCCGCCTGATGGACCGTCTGGGCGACAATTCCCCGCGTATCATGGCCACCACACAGGCCGATCTGGCCGCCAAAATGGATGCGGGCGATTTCAGGCAAGACCTGTTTTACCGTCTGAACGGTGTATCGCTGGCGGTGCCGGCCTTGCGTGACCGTGTTGACGACATCCCGCTTTTGGCCGAGTTTTTTCTGGGCCGGAATGCGGATGAGGACGGCACCCACGTTCTGTCACCGGATGCGATGAAACTGATGCGCAGCTACAGTTGGCCCGGCAATGTGCGCCAGTTGGAAAACTGTCTGAAACGACTTGCCGCCACCAGCGGGCAGGCCGAGATCACCCTGGGCGAGGCCGAACAGGCCCTGGGTGGACAACCCGCGATTGAGCCGGTCATGCAGCGCGGGCAGGGGGACAAGCTGTCAGCCTCGATTGCGCGCCATTTGCAACGGTATTTCGATTTGCATGGTGGTGCCTTGCCGCCCCCCGGCCTGTATCCGCGTATTTTGCATGAAATGGAGCGCCCTTTGCTGGAAATTGCGCTCGAGGCTACTGGCGGGAATCAGGCAAAATGCGCGGATCTGTTGGGGATCAACCGAAATACCCTGCGAAAGAAGATTACAGACCTCGATATTCGCGTGACACGCCGTCGCAAACTGGTGTAAAAGGGCAACATTAAGCGTGGCCCATTGGCATCAGCCGGTAACGAGGACACGCAATATGGTGGTTTTACGGCTTTGCGCCACACAATCGTGACGTGCAAGGCGGTGCATTAGAGGAAAGCGGGCAACAGGTGTCAGGCCCTGCCAAAAGCGCAACCTTTGAAAAACTAAGCCGTTTGCGGCGCCGGAGACGTGTGCAAAATGCAGCGACTTTGGGCCTTGTGCTGTTGGGGCCGGTATTGGCGATTGCCACATTCGTAATCCTTGGACCGCTGGACAAAGGGGCAAACGCCCCCAGCCTGCGGCTGATGCTGCTGACCGATCTGGTCTATATCCTTGTGGTCGCCGCACTGGTGTTGCAACGGGTGGCCAAAATGGTTGCCGCGCGCCGCGCCCATTCGGCCGGATCGCGGCTGCACCTGCGTTTGACCGGCGTGTTTGCCGTTGTGGCCCTGATCCCGACCATTCTGGTGGCTGTATTCGCGGTTCTGACCGTTAATGTCGGGCTTGAGGGGTGGTTTTCGGACCGCGTGCGACAAGTGGTCGGCACTTCGCTTGAGGCGGCGCAGGCCTATCAAGAGGAACACCGCGTTGCCCTGACCAAAGACACCGAAGCCCTTGCCAATTATCTGAATCGTGCGCGTCAATCGACGTTTTTCCTGAATGATGGCGATCTGCGCGAATTGCTGACACAGGGGCAGGCCCAGATCCAGCGGGGGTTGCGCGAAGCCTATGTGATTGATGGCGGGGCCCGCCTGCGGGCGCGCGGGGCGCGATCCTATCTGTTTGATTACGAGGCGCCATCGCCTGAAGATATTGCCAAGGCGGATCAGGGCGAACTGGTGATCATTCAGGACTGGGACAACAATGAATTCCGCGCCCTGAAAAAGCTGGATGCCTATGTGGACCGTTATCTATATGTCACCCGCGTTGTGGATGGCGACATCTTGAACCTGCTGGATGACACGCAGGAAACCGCATTGTTGTATCAGCAGCTGGAAAAAGACCGCGGCAAGATGCTGTTTGAATTCGGCCTTTTGTATATCGGCTTTGCGGTGATCCTTATTCTGGCGGCGATCTGGCTGGGCCTGTGGTTTGCCGAACGCCTGTCGCGTCCTGTGGGCCGCTTGGCGGGCGCGGCGCAACAGGTGGGGACGGGGGATCTGGATGTGCAGGTCGTGGAAGAATCCGGTGACGATGAAATTGCCATGCTGGGGCGCTATTTCAACCAGATGACAAAACAGTTGAAGGGGCAACGCGATACGCTGCTGGAAAACACCCGACAGATTGAACGCCGCAGACGGCTGTTTGATTCCGTGCTGTCCTCGGTTGCGTCGGGGGTTGTGGGGGTGGATGCCGATGGCAAGGTCACCTTCGTGAACCGCTCGGCCGAACGTCTGCTGGCATTGCCAGACGAAAACAGCGGCGATATTACCGTGGCCGTGCCGGAATTCGGCCCGTTGCTGCAAAAACTGCGCGACAAGAATACTGAAGTGGTGCAGGAAGAAATCAAACTGACCCGCGACGGCAAGCTGGAAAATCTGCTGGTGCGGATCAGCACACGGCGCAATGATGACGGGCGGCTTGAGGGCTATGTGATTGCCTTTGACGATGTCACCGATCTGGTTTCCGCACAACGAATGGCGGCCTGGGGCGATGTGGCCCGCCGGATTGCCCATGAAATCAAGAACCCGCTGACCCCGATCCAACTGTCCGCCGAACGGCTGAAACGCAAGTTTTCCCCTATGGTGGGCGATCAGTCTGACACACTGGAACAATATACAGATGTGATCATCCGCCAGACTGGCGATTTGCGCCGGATTGTGGATGAATTCTCCAAATTTGCCCGCATGCCGGAACCGGAATTGCGCACCCATGATCTGACCAAAATCCTGCATGATGCAGTGACATTGCAGGAAAGTGCACTGCCGGAAGTGGCCATCAAGGCCAGCCTGCCGGATGATCCTGTGATGGCCGAACTGGACGCAACCATGATTTCACAGGCCTTGGTTAATCTGATCAAAAACGCAGGCGAAGCTATTGAAAGTTTAGAGAAAAAAGGGGCGCCCGAGGGGTACAAGCCGGAAATCCATGTGGAAATGAAAGCCGATGACGGCACGATCAATATTGACATTTCCGATAATGGTATCGGCCTGCCCGAAGACCGGGCGCGCCTGTTTGAACCCTATGTGACAACACGCGAGGAAGGCACCGGTCTGGGCCTGCCAATCGTGAAAAAGATTATCGAGGAACACGGTGGCACGCTGATCTTGCGGGATGCCGAAATCTTTGAAGGAAACACCCGTGCTGGTGCACGGGCCGAAATACGTTTGCCGGCCAAATTTGTGAGCGGCAGCAACGACAACAGCAGAGGTAATTGATATGGGTGATATTCTTATTGTTGATGATGAACGCGATATTCGCGAATTGATTGCGGATATTCTAAAGGACGAGGGGTATACCACCCGTCTGGCGGCCAATTCGGATGACTGTATGAAACAGGTCAACGCCGAGCCACCGGCGTTGATGATCCTTGATATCTGGCTAAAGGACAGCCGGATGGACGGGATCGACATTCTGAAAACAGTCAAACGCGACAACCCCGATATTCCGGTGGTGATCATTTCCGGCCACGGCAACATCGAAATCGCGGTCGCCGCAATCAAGCAGGGGGCGTATGATTTTATCGAAAAGCCCTTTAATATTGATCAGTTGATGGTGGTTGTGGCCCGCGCGATGGAAACATCCCGCCTGCGGCGCGAGAACCTGAAACTAAAACGCGGGGAAACCGGTTGTTCCGAAATGCTGGGCGAAAGTGCCGCGTTCAAGGCGCTGAAATCCAATCTGGACAAGGTGACCAATTCAAACGGTCGTGTCATGCTGACTGGCCCTGCGGGCGCGGGTAAGGAAGTTGCCGCCCGCTATATCCATGCCAATTCCCCACGGGCCTCGGGGCCGTTTATTTCGGTCAATTCCGCCTCGATCGAGCCGGACCGCATGGAAGAAGTGCTGTTCGGGCGCGAAACGCCTGATCGCGGGGTCGAACCGGGTTTGCTGGAGCAGGCGCATGGCGGGGTTCTGTATTTTGATGAGGTGGCGGATATGCCGTCCGGTACGCAATCCAAAATCCTACGGGTGCTGGTGGATCAGCAATTCCACAGGGTTGGCGGTGCCGACAAAGTGCGCGTGGATATGCGGGTTATTTCCAGCACAAACAAAAACCTTGATGCCGAAATTGCCGCCGGAAACTTCCGGCAGGAACTGTTTCACAGGCTGAATGTGGTTCCGATCCATGT
>Ga0256834_1002720_pt1 | contig 10965 bp, 8 predicted proteins | sample 4281140metaG_FD_190536 | JGI IMG/M metagenome (GOLD analysis project Ga0256834, IMG submission 190536) | Hydrothermal vent microbial communities from East Pacific Rise, Pacific Ocean - 4281-140 | ecosystem: Environmental > Aquatic > Marine > Hydrothermal vents | place: Pacific Ocean: East Pacific... | reverse complement strand
ATACCAGATTTTGTACATAGCGTTCATTGCCGCCGAACACTTCGTCGCCACCATCGCCGCCGAGCATGACCTTCAGCCCATGTTCTCCTGCCAATTGTGCACAGAAATAGGCGGCGACAACGGAAGCGTTGCCGAAAGGCTCGTCGAAAATTCGCGGTAAATGATCGATCAAATCCAGCACATCTTTCGCAGTCACCATATATTCATGCTGTTCAGTGCCAAAATGGTCAACCGCTAGACGTGCATAGCCAAGCTCGTTATAGGCCGGGTCGTCAAAACCGATAGAGAAAGTACGGGCTGGCTGCTTCGCCAGTTTGGAATAGTAACCGACAATGGTGCTGGAATCTGTGCCGCCGGAGAGGAAGCAGCCAGTCTGTTCTTCGTCACCTTGAGGAACGTAACGGCCAATAGCCCTCTCTAATTCTTCAGGGATGCTCTTGCACCAGTGGGCCTCATCTTTAGCCTGTGGTTGATAGCGGATGTCGTAATGGGTCCAGGGATGTACTTTGCCCTCTTTGACTTCCAGACCCATGCCCGGTTCCAGCTTGTTAATATCGTGGTAGATACTGACAGGGCTGCAGATCGCCTGAAAGAAAAGGTAGTGGTAAATGGCTTCGGGGTTGATCTGTTTGTCGATACCGACATGAGCGAGCTGTCGGATACGTGAGGCTGCTGCGAAACTTCTCCCCTCTCCTGTATATACAACCGGGCGGATACCGAAGAAGTCCGTAACGACCAGTAAGGTATTTTCGGTATTGTCCCAAAGCGCGAAAGCAAAAGCGCCGCGTAGTTTGTCGATGAAATCGCGTCCGAGGCGTTGATAAAGTCGCCAGAGCAATTCGCCAGGGTCGCACGTCTGGCCTTCGGGGATTTCTGCAATCTCTTTAAGCTCACCTCTATTGGTTAGATTCAGGTCGTAGGCAACAACCGCTGAATTGGATTGCCACAAACCCTGCCCCGGGAATTCCGTCCAACCCGCCATCACCAGACCGGCATGCTCAATATGACAAACCTGCGCACCTGATGACTCGAGGTGGTGCATCAGCTCAGAAGCTCCGATGCTGGCATTCTGGCAGGCAAGGAAGCCGCCAAAAGGGATACTTGGCGTCATGCCATCTCCTCCTGGCCCTGCAGCAGTTTGGGCGCTTGCAATGCGTTTTTATAAATCCCTTCATAAGCAGAAGTCGTCTTGACCCAACTTTGTTGGCTAACGACCCAGTGTATGGCGTTGGAGACCAATTCTTCACGACTTACTGGATCAGCAATCAGCCTCACCAATTCTCTCGCCAGGGCAGCAACATCTCCTGCCGGGAAAAGTATGCCCGTCTCCCCGTGTGTAATCAGCTCCTTATGCCCACCGACATCACTGGCAATCAGCACCTTCCCCATAGCCATCGCCTCAAGCGGCTTCAGAGGCGTCACAAGCTCCGTTAGTCGCATAGAACGCCTGGGGTAGGCAAGGATGTCGATCATTGCATAAACGCCAGGGATGCGCTCATGAGGAATGCGGCCGGGCATAATGACGCGATCTTGCAGGCCGAGCTTATTGATCTGTGCCCTTAACTCGCTTTCTACTTCACCGCCGCCTACCAACAACAGAAGAGTGTCGGGTTGCGCCTTGGTGACTTCGGCGAAGGCCTCGATTAACAGATCTAGACCTTCGTAACGATAGAATGAGCCGATAAAACCGATAACAGTTTTACCATTGAGGTTCCAACTTTCACGGTACTCAGCATCTGCCGGTGTTGGCTTAAAATTCTCAGGGTCAACGCCATTGAAGATCGGCGTGATTTTCTCGGTAGGTATTCCCCGTGAAATCAAGTCATTCTTCAGGCCATTACAGAGAATGCCGATATGGTCCACTTTCTTGCAAACCCAGGTTTCGATCCACTTGGTGAGGCGGTATTTCCACGAATCCTCAATGTAGGTGCCGTGGTCGACTGCGGCGTCTTCCCAGAAGGCGCGAATCTCATATACGACTGGTATTGCGAGTTTCTTTGCCGCCCAGATGGCCGGAATGGCATTGAGTACAGGAGAATGGGCATGTATGACTTCTGACTTCTCGGCTTTGGCGACCTTGAGGATGCGTCGCGACAGGACATGCATCAACCAGGCTTCTGTCACAAAAGGCAGGGCAACCACTGGGGTTGACCCGCAGTGATGGTAGGTTACGTTATTGATCTCTTCACGCTCTGGAGCACTCTCATCAAGATTCTGTTCATGCTTTGGGGATGTGATCACAACCGGTTGCCAGCCGCGTTTCTGCTGTGCATGAAAGATACTCTGGCTGCGAAAGGTATAGCCACTATGCAGAGGCAGGCTGTGGTCAAGGACATGCAGGATTTTCATGACAGCCCTCCCGCAACTTTGCCAGCCTGTGGCTGACACACTGTCGGCTCCTCAGATCTCTGTTTCTGTATCGCTCTGACTGAAGGTGTGCTTCGCTCTTGCAGCAGGTTCGAAAACCCTGCCATGATCTTTTGCCAATCATAATTATTGACAATAAAACCTCTGGCGTTACTTCCAAGCTGATGCCTTAACGTACTGTTTGATATAAGTTTAACAATAGATTTAGAGAAGATATCAGCACTATCAGCAACCAGAAGGTGGGTACCATCGTGGGCCTGAACACCATCATTGGCTCTTGATGTAGTTACCACTGCCTTACTCATGGCCATAGCTTCAAGAATCTTGTTTTGAACTCCTCTGGCAAGCCTGAGTGGAACCACGCAAAGATCTGCCATCCGATAATAATCACGGATATCATCAACAAAGCCTGTGACTTCAACCCCTGGTAGACGGTTCAGTTTCTGCACAGCGGCAACCGGATTACTACCAACGATCAAAAGTCTGAGATTTGGGAATTTTACTTGTACTCGTGGTAATACCTTAAGGCAGAACCAGCGAACACCGTCAACGTTGGCGTGATAGTCCATAGCCCCCATAAAAGCAATCACGGGACCATTCGCGCCAACCTTCCCTTCATCAGTCAACCCAGGGCAAAAATAATCGAAATCGACACCATTACGCACAACAGTAACCTTGGTTGTGTCTGGACAAACATTTCTGAACAACTCCTGCTCTTTATCTGAAATCAGCAATGAATGATCAAATTCCTGGTAAACCTTTCGTTCAAAAGAGGCGAGACGCTGATTTTCGGTTCTATAAAGAACGTTTAGTGGAAATTTAGCATTCTGCGCATACTGCTGCCATTTGTCTGAATCAACATCGCAGAAGTCCATGATAAGTTTTGGACGTTTGCTTGTAAGTTGTAAGGACTTACTTTTAAAAATATACTCTGCCATTGGCGAAGAAAAACAGATAATGGCATCGTAATCATGATCGTCAAGCCATAGATCAAAGACTCGTTGAACGGCATCAAGATAAAAATAGCCAGAAGAGATGGAGTGGCCCTTCAGCATGCTAACCAGCCCCTTCAGCTTGGATTGAAATTTATTAAACTCACTAACATGAACACGTCGACACAATGAATTCAAAGCATCTGCACCGGAGAGGTCACGTGGATCATCAACCAGGCAGATCAAGTCAAGCTCGTGCCTTGCTGCCAGGTATTTGACATGATTGAAAGAGCGGATCTTATCGCCTTTGTTCGGCGGATATGGGATCCTATGTGCCAGATACAAAATTTTCAAAACAACACGTTAACCTTTCTCGGGGGATTTCTGACGTCCAATGTAAACAAACAGCCCTGTTCCGATCAGGATCCCCAGCAGGTTTAAACCTACATCAGACACAGAAGCGTAACGTCCGGGAACAAACATCTGATGGTACTCATCGAGCAAACCGTAGCTGAAAGTGATCGCTATAGCGGTGAAAATTGCCCTGCAACCTGTCCTGCTCGCTTTTGTCAGCGCACGTAACCAGAGGTACTGCAAGGTTCCGAAAAGAGGAACATGCAGGCTGTTCTGCAGGGTCGGTTTAAGCATAAGCATGAAGTTTAATACTCCATGCTCTACATCTCCTGGCAATGAAGAAGTCAGGAAGATGAGTGCCATCAACGACAATGGCGGCATGAATATTTTGATATAAAACATTCATCATCCCAGGTATTTTGCGATTTGTGGACCAACCACTTTCGTCATGGCAAAAGGCATCTTTCTCCACATCTCTATTTTACGCCGGTATTTCGGATTTGCCGGGCTCAGGTTCGGCATTTCTTTAGTGTTGGTCAAGTGATATTGATACGCCAGAGGCCGCGGTTCAAAACCCCAGTGCTGCTTGAATGAAAAAGAGCCGGTACTGGCTTTGCTCCGGCCAAAATCAAAAATCCTGGAACCGCGTTCACAACTCTTACACATAAGTTGCCAATACATAAAATCATTTGGGGCCAGGTGGCGGTATGCAGACAATGATCCTGCATAATAGGGCATCACCCGATCCTGATAGTAAAGTGTCATGACAGCGGCAATCGACTTGCCTTGTTCAGTACGAACCACCATCAACTCTGCGTCATCTGCAAAAAATGCCAATAAATTCCGAAAATAGGCGCGCGAAAAGACCGGTGTGCCAAGGGTATGGTAGCTCCTTGAGAAAACTTCATAAAAATCATCGAAGAGGTGTATTCCCGTTTCTGTAACCAACCCTTTCTTGATGCCTTTGCGCACCATGGCACGAGATTTTCGCGGGATCGCAAGCAGATTTTTCTCCGGGTCCTCATCCAGCGGTTTACTGAAGTTAAAATAGAGGTTCTTGGTTGGCAAGCCAGCTATAGCTACCTGGTTTTTCAGTTCGATGTAGGCACAACCTATTTCGCTACTTAAGCTAAAAGCCTCCTCTAAAAGGGCTTCCTCGACAGAGGCATTGTCTGCCAGGACACCACCAATCTCGGCAAACGGCACTGACACCAGTGAATGTCCAAACAACAGACTCCTTATCTCAAAAAGGGGCAGAACCCCGCAGACCACTGTATCTTCTTGATCTTCGATAGCGATAAGGTAATGGCTTTTATGCTGGAAAGATTGCTCTATCACTTGTTTCCATGCAAACAAATGAAAGACTGTGCCGCTAGGGTGGTTATGGACGTAGTCGTCCCATAAGTTGGCATCTGCAGTATGAGTAAATCGAATAGACATCTTTACTAGACTATCCTCACAACGGTCAGTTTAAGGCCAAGGCCCCACCAATTGGGGCGAATTTGAACTCTGACAACAGCTGTCGAAAGCGGTTCTCAGTTTTATCTAAATTCAGGTAATGCCGGAAACGACTTTTCCAGGTAATATTTTGCATCCGCGGTTGATCAGGATCAAACTCCCAAGGATGCAGGTAGAAAACAAAAGGTTGTTTGTCAAGCTTGTTGATACGACGCAACCCCCATGATGTAAAAGGATATGGCAACAGCCGGAAATACCCCCCCCCTGCAATCGGCAGATTCTTTCCAGCGATCTGCACTGTGGTGATCGGCACCTCCATGATGGATGGTTCACCATTGGTGGCTTCACCAGGCTGCCAGTCGTTCTCTGCCACCTTGACTGCAGGTGAGACAAACCTGGGCCAATCAGCTATGCCGTAATAATCATGGTGGATTGGGAAGATGCTGGAATCGTAGAGATAACCGGCCTCATATAATTCATCAAAAGCCCAGAAAGTGTCGCGCGAAATCGAGTAACTCGGGGCCCTATAACCGCAAACCTGGCCTCCAGAGATATCTTCCAACAACCCTTTGCTGCGCCTGACATCATCACGAAACTCTTCCCTGGTTTGGTTACAAACGCGTTGGTGACCATAGCCATGACTAGCAATTTCATGGCCTGCAGTGGCGATGCATTTAACCAAGCTGGGGAAACGATCTGCAACACAACCCAGAACAAAAAAGGTTGCCTTAACTGATGCCTCGTCCAGGATCGCCAAAACCAGGTCGGTGTTGCGCTCAACACGGCTCTCACGTCCTTCCCAAGTGGATGGCGGCGAAATCTTTTCAAATGCCGAAACATGGTAGTAGTCTTCGACATCTATGGTCATATAATTTGTAATCGACATGCATTAAAACCATTAACAAGATTAATTTAGCCGCGGATAAAATCTGATAACTTCTGAGCCTCATACAAAAGTCGTCATCCTCGTAAAAACGGGGATCCATTTTTTGACAATTCCAGTAAACCACTGGATTCCCGCATGCGCGAGAATGACGATCAATAGGCTTTATAAGGTTTTACAAGGCCTCTTTTGATAAATCACAAAATAAAGACCCGCCTTTGACTAATCAGCGTTCATCAGATTTTATCAGCGGCCAACAAAGCCTTTGCCCTCATTAACTAAAGAGTTTGCTTAACAAGCCTTTACTTGGATGTTCCTCCAGACTTTCAACGTCTGAATCCTTAAGGTCTTCGATTTCTTTTGCTGCAAAACCAGTTAAATACATCTCTAAGTGATGACGAGTGCGTTCAAGACCTTCTTCCATCCTGCGAAAACCTTTTTCCTGAACTTTAAGGATTTCATTGAGCATTTCCTTGTGAGCCATGAGTTCACGATCAATCTCATCACGGTGAGACAGCAGAACTTCGAGTGCAGCCATCTTTTGTTCATAAGCGCTCAAGCGTTCCACCAGGCTTTGGCGTGGCAGGGCTTTGATCGCCGATGGATCTTCAGCGCATTCAGTAACATGCTTATCCCAGGCAACATCACTGATAACATCCTGTACAAACTCAAGGCTCAGTTCAGTCGTACCTTCAACGCAAGCTGCCAGAAGTATAAAGTCACAAAAAACATTGATCAGACGCGGAAGCCCCTGGCTGTACTTAAAGAGCACATCAAACGTGCCCTCACACCATGACAAGGCACTGCGATTGCCAGCTTTTTCCAGCCGATAATAGATATAATCTTCGGTTTCGTTACGTGTCAAGGGGTCTATCTGAGAGTGCACACTGATCCGCTGACGCAATTGGCGTAACTCGTAGCGAGCAATCGTCTTCTTCAATTCTGGCTGTCCAACCAGAACAATCTGCAGCAGCTTGGCATCGGTAGCTTCCAGATTTGAAAGCAGGCGGATCTCTTCAAGTGCAGACGCAGAGAGATTCTGTGCTTCATCTATGATGACAACCGCCCGTCGTTTCTGGGCATGGATGCCAAGCAGGAAATCATTCAGGTTTCTCAATAAGGTAATTTTGTCCTTGCCGATCACGTTCAAGCCAAAATCCTCGTTAATCATAGCCAGAACCTGTTTATTGGAAACTTTGGTATTAAATAGCATCGACAAGGCGACATCGTTGCCCATCTCACCGATGATGTTGCGCACAATCGTGGTTTTTCCTGAGCCAACTTCCCCGGTCAAGAGAATGAATCCAGCACGCTCATGAAGACCATACTTCAGATAATTCAGAGCTTTCTTGTGTGAACGGCTCTGGTAAAGGAATTCCGGGTTGGGAAGCAGTTCGAAGGGTTTGACTTTGAGTTTAAAAAACTCTGTGTACATATACTTGTCCCGTTAAAAGCGCAGTGAAACATTAATAAATACGATGTTATTTGTGTAGTCTTCATTATTGAGATCAGAATCGTTACGGTTGTATATGTAGCCAGCGGAGACCCGCCCCAACCTGGTCTCATAGTAAAGGGAGAGTTTGGTGCTGTAGCGATCAAATTCTTCTGCATCAAATCCGCTACGGTCAAAATTCGTATAACGGAATAGGCCGGTTATACCGGTTTTATCATTAAACGGCAGTTCTCCAGAGAGCTGCCCACCGTAAGAGTCGTCTTTACGGTTAATTTCAACGTAATCACTATTGTTGGCAAAGAGTGTAAAATTGAGCATGAAGCGGTCATCATATTCAAGATATGCCGAGAGTCGATCGGTTTCCGATGCCCCATCTTGTACGGAAACGATGTAACTCACAGAATAGGCCGTTCCAACCGTGTAGTTACTGGTAATTTCGTAATCAACGTTTGCCGACCAGACATCAGAATCGCTGTCACTGGTCACATCGTAATTTAGCCAGCTGTGACCATAGCTTCCTTGCAACTGCAACCGGTCTGTTACCTGGTATGACAATCCAATATTGACATTTTTCTTATCATACTCATAAGTGCCACCACCGCCGACAATGCGGACATTGTCGGGGTTTTTGGGGCGATATTCCTTGTAAGAACCAGATAAGGACATAGAGGTTCTGGCAGATAACTCTTTTGTCAAACTGGCAGAAAAAAGATGACTCTCGGCATCGTCAGAGTCCTTCTCTTTGTACCAGCGGTTTTCGTATGTGTAACCGAGTTGCATCTGCGTATCTTTCATCAGCTCAAACTGTAGATATGGATTGACCTGTAAAATGTTTGAATCTGTCAGGTTAACAGTTCTATTGTTTTCACCACCACGACCACCTTCATCCTGAGCCACGCGTGCATAAGTATCGCTGACTCGCAGAAAAAACAACTCACGGTAAAGCCTGGCCAGCGCATCCAAACTGGATGCTTGCCTGGATTCACCGGCACCTATACGGTCTTTATCCGTATTGTCCATGTATTTTTCCATGGAGACACTGGCAAAGAGAGATAGGTCCAGGCGAGAGGTTTCCCATTTCATGTCAATGCTGGGCGTAATCGTAGTAATGACATCGTCTTTCTCATTATCTGAATCAAGATAAATATTGTCATCATACTCAAGGCGCAGGTTAACACCAGGAGTCATCTCAAACTCTGCATAACAGAGTGATGCGAAAAAACAGATAACCAAAGTCAGGAACAACGTTCTCAAAGACATAAAAACACCTCTCAGGCTTAATTATTGATAACCATAATAACCATAATACCCTTGCAGCGAACTCACACGACTGACACCATTGGAAACGACTCCCAAAAGGTTACTGTTCTTAAGTAAATCGAGTGATTTTTTCAATTTCTCAGGCGTGGTTACCCCCTCTCGAACAACCAGTAGGACGGCACCAATCGAATTGGCTATATATTGAGGCTCGGCAAAAGGCAGTAAAGGGGTGGTGTCAACAATCACATAACGGTCGTTATAGCGCGATTTGATTTCGTCAAAGATCTCGTTCATTTTGTTCGACGAGAAGAGTTCAACCGGGTTGTCAACCTTTCTTCCGGCAGGCAAGATGCTGAGGTTGCCGATATCTGTCTTGACAATTACATCACTGATATCAAGACCGTCGACAACACAATCGGTCAAACCATTCTCTGCCTGGAGGCCAAGATAATTCATCGCTGAAGGCTTACGAATGTCAGCCTCGACCAGAAGCACCGTGTGATCAAATTCCTGAGCCATAGTGATCGCCAGATTGAGTGAAGTGATTGTCTTGCCCTCGTTAGCAACCGAGCTGGTAACCACCAAGGCTTTTTCAAAGTCGCCAATTTGCGAGAGCTTCACTATGACAGACTTGAGCTTACGATACTGCTCAGATGCAGGTGAACCCTGGTCATTGGCTGTCACCATAAAAGGGTTTGTGATATTTGTTACCACGCCCTTGCCATGTTTCGGAGGCCTCTTGCTTACTTCATACTGCGGAGATGGAGAGGGTTTTGTTGCGGGACAATCATCAACTGAATGGGATCGCGCCCGGGTTGCAACCTCTATAGCTTTTTCAATACGACTCATGGAGAACCCCGATTATTGTGTATGTCTAAAGTTTTATGCTCTCAATTTAGCGACAATACGATCAATGAATGACATACCCAGAAGATCATGCAACATCATAATGCCGATCATAATCACGCAAACGGCTGCGAATGCCAGCACTAGCCTGTCCTTTTTTTGCATCAATTTGCTCTCAGCATCACTCCAGATAAAAGGAATTTCCGCAAGGACAGTAACGCCCAGGTCTCGAAGAGGTTGAGGCCCCTTGATTGTGTTGTCTACGTGTTCTGCGATGTAAACGGCACCCAGACCGGCAACCAACCCCCCGAGAAGACCAAGCAGCATAATAAAAATCCGTTTGACGCCAACTGGTTTAGTGGGAAGGATGGCCGGATCGACAATCCGGAAAGTTGTTGCCTTGTCAGATACTTCCATCTGTTTGGAAACCTCGGAAATTCCAACACGCTGCTGTAGTTTTTCGTAAATATTCGCTTGCATGGCTCGTTCGCTAGCCAGATCGTTCAACTTTTTCTTGTCCTGGGGAAAGTTACGCAACAAGTCCTTATTAGTTCCTATGTTGGCCAACAACTCTTTCTCTTTGGCCAACAATGCATTGAGGTCGGATTGAGCGGCGTTAGAGCGCATTTTAAGGTCGACATAAATAGGATCTTCAACCGGATTGTATGTGTCCTGCTCAACCACCACAGGTGCAATGGGTTGATCCTGCCGCTGCCTTTTCTGTAATTCCTCAATCTGGTCTCTCATTTTGACTATAGTCGGATACTGGTCATTGTAGACAAGGAGAAGCTCATCAATTTTGGCCTGTAACTGTTCGATACGATAGTTCGTACCACCACCGCCACCAACATCGTCAAAGAGAGAGTTGAAGCCAACCGACGTCGCTTCACGCATCATTGAAAGTTGCTGCTTGATCGTTTTGATCGTGGCATAACTTTCAATCTTCTGTCCCTTGATCGCCTTGAGAGCTTCTTCATCTTCTGCGATCTGAGCCATGAGACTGGCCTCGTTAACCGTCGAATAGATCCCGGTTTTCTTTCTGAAGTCGATGATTTTGGCATCAATCTCATCAAGTTTCTGCTTATAAAAAGTCACCTGCTCAGAGAGGAAACGATTGGCACCGTAAGACTCCTCGCGTTTATCAGCCAGATTCTCCTCAACATAAATACTGACCAGAGTGTTGATGTATTCTTTTGCAAAGGAAGGATCAGGACCGACCATAGAGACAAAGAACAGGTCTTTCCCCCTAACTCTTATGGTCGTTTGATTCTGACATCTAACCACGAGCCCTTCAAACTGATCCGCTTCGATATAGCGTTCATCAGCATCCATATCCATCTGTTTGAGAGTTCGAGTCACCATGTCGCGACTCAGCATATAATAACGCAAAACCCTGATGCGATCGTCCATTG
>Ga0256834_1002718_pt1 | contig 10973 bp, 10 predicted proteins | sample 4281140metaG_FD_190536 | JGI IMG/M metagenome (GOLD analysis project Ga0256834, IMG submission 190536) | Hydrothermal vent microbial communities from East Pacific Rise, Pacific Ocean - 4281-140 | ecosystem: Environmental > Aquatic > Marine > Hydrothermal vents | place: Pacific Ocean: East... | reverse complement strand
TAACTAAATCGACAAACCTTGTTAGAGAGATTGAGCGTGTCCGCTCGGCACGTAATAAACTTGCGATTTTGGTTGTAGATGACCCTGTTTATCTTCCAATTTTTGAAAGACTTGAAAACGACCTAGCCTTCCTTGAAGCTAAAGGAGATACGATTGAACGTGCAAGAAATATAGCACGTCAAAGAGCAACTGATTGAACGCATTGACGCAAATGCTCTAGCGTTGCGCCTTTTCCATATCTTTCTCAATTTAAGGAATGTCCAAACAAATCCCGCTCTTCACTAGGTCTATAACCCGTGCTCACCATGCCTAAAATAATGCAACGAGCTTGCCATTACGCATTACGGCAATCGTCACCGTAATTTTTTTCGTTAATCTCAAATTTCAATTTAAACAGAAGACTTTTTAGTAGTTTATTTATACTTATGTAACTGTTACATTAGTGAAAATATTACACATAAGAATATTGTTATAGTTTGGCAATTATTAAAATTCAGATTGGAGATTTAAAAATGATTGAATTAATTAATGGCGAAAAGATAGATTTTTCCTCAGCAAAGAACACTTCCAGTAAAAAAACAACCGACGAAGATATAAATAATAAATATAGATCAGGTGATCTGAGAATAGTTACCGAACAAGCAAGATATCCTCTTGATAGTATACTTCATATGATTAAAAGTGGAAAATATAAACTTAATCCTGAATTTCAAAGAAGACATAGATGGGATAATATTCGTAAATCTAAGCTTATAGAATCTTTTATAATGAACGTACCAATACCGCCAATATTTTTATATGAAGTCGATTACTCAAAATTCGAAGTAATGGACGGATTGCAGCGTTTAACTGCCATATCTGAATTTTATGAAAATAAATTCAAACTGGAAGGATTAGAGGAATGGGAAGAATTGAATGGACGTAAATATGATGAATTGCCCCTTCAAATAAAAAAAGGGATTGATAGACGTTATCTTTCTTCAATAATATTACTAGAAGAAACTGCAAAGAACACCAGTGAGGCTGAATTTTTAAAGCAAATGGTTTTTGAAAGAATTAATAGTGGTGGCGAAAAACTTGAGCCACAAGAAACAAGAAATGCACTTCTGCCAGGGAAACTAAATAGCCTTTGCTTGAAGTTGGCTCGAAATAAAACGTTTTGTGGACTATGGAATATCCCTAAAGCGGATGATAACGAAATCAAAAAGGGTGAAATTTCAAATGATTTGAAAACTAACTTTAGATATAAAAAAATGGAAGATGTTGAATTGGTATTGAGATTTTTTGCTTATCGACAAATTGATAGTTTAAGTGGTTTTCAATTTCATAAGTTTTTAGATAAATTCTTAAAAGAAGGAAATGAATATAGAGATGAAATTCTTGATTATTATAGTAACTTATTTATTGAAACCTGTGAATTTGCTTTTTCACTATTTGGAGATAAAGCATTTAAATTAAAAGACATGCCTGCTACATTATGGTATGATCCAATGATGCAAGTTCTTTCATTAAATTTAAAAAACAAAGACACGTTTTTAAAACAAAAAACTGCTATCTCAGACAAATACAAAAAATTTCAATTAAAAAATAAAGAATACTTCCAGGGAAATAAAACAAACTATTCTGATGTAAAAACTCGTATTAACCTTCTCAATAGTTTTTTTAATGAGTTAAACATATGATTGGAAAGACGCTTGAAGAAGTAGAAGCCTCACTCGAAAATTTAATCACTTACATTAAGTTTATTAAAAACAACAATATCTTTTTAGAAACAATATCAAGTTCAGATTACAAATCCGCTGAACTCAGATATGTTTCATGCCTAAAAAATAAATTAAACAATAAGCGAGTAATTGAATATAATTCATTTATTATAACTTTGTATGGTTTTTTTGAAAACTTTATAGAAAATTTAATTGAAGAATATTTGGAGTTATTAGAAAAACAAATAACTAGCTATCAGAACTTACCTGAAGCTATCAAATCCAAGAATATAGAGTTAACCAATCAACTTATTATCGATATTTCCAGAAAAAATAGATATTCAAATTTAAGTCAAGAAACAATAATTAAAAAATTACATGAATCAGTTAACAATGACTGCTCATCACTTAATATTTGTGCTTTCCAAACTCATACGTCTAACTTTAGATTTGATACAATAAAGTCACAAATGGAAAACATTGGCGTTGGCGGCTTAAATAATAAATTAAAGCGTTGCCCAGAGATGAAAAAATTTCTTGAAGTTGATTTTGGTAATCACTTGAGTGGATTAAATAGCAAGATAGCATTCGCTAAGATAAATAAACTAGCGGACTTAAGAAATGAAGTAGCACATGGACATAAAATAGATGAAATTTTATCATATAATAGTATTATTGAATATACAGAGTTTATAATTTTGTTCTGTCGGTCAATCAGTAATGTTTTAGCTGATTCAGCTTGTGAATTACTTTTTAATATTACGAATAAAAACATAAAAATTATTAAGGTTTTTAAAAAAAATATTCTATGTGCTAGTGTGAACTCTATTAATATTACTAAAAACACTCAAATATTAGTAAAAAGAGAAACAAACTGCAGTCCTCAATATACTTATCGCAAAATTAATGGATTTGAAATTGATGGTGTTTCAGTTGAAAAAATTACTGCAAAAGGCTCGTTGGACATTGGCATCGAATTGAATGGAAATATTACAGACCAAAATGATTTTAGACTATTTGAAGTAAATTCAACTCCTTAAACTCACCTAACTAAAAACTACTACAAATTACCCTATATAACCAAGTTCATCAATAAGCACACAAAAATAACAAGAGATATTGTGCGTCAAAGAGCAACTAGTTGAACGCATTGGTGCAAATGCTCTAGCGTTGCGCCTTTGCCATATCTTTCTCGATTTAAAGAATGTCCAAACAAATCACGCCTAATGCGATCATCAATGCCAGCTGCAATCATTCTATCTTCAAAGGCATGACGCAAGCCGTAAAGACTGTGTTCTGGTGTTTCAAGCAAACCATTAGTTCGTAAATATTTATTCACTGTAGCAGATAGGCTTGGGCTATCACGATAACGGGGAAAGCCGTCGGGGCATTGCTGAAAAGCCTCAAGGCTAACGCCAGCAAGTGGAATTACACGGCGAGAATGAACGCTTTTAAGCTGACGACCAACCCCTTCAATAGAAATATGAGGAACTTCTCCTTCAAGCTTGATATGTTCAGGAAGCAAACCACACCCTTCACTAGGTCGATAACCAGTATTGATCATTCCTAAAACAATGCAACGGGCTTGAGTATTAAGTCTGCCTAGAGCATCTGGAGCAAGTAATTTTTCTTTAATCCAGCTTTTTGAAAATGGTGGGCGCTGGTTTGCTTCTCCTTGTTTAAAGGTTAGGTCTGATAATGGAAGGTCTAAGCCAAGACGTTTTAGTTTATTCACCGTCTTTATAATGTCTCCCAAGTGAAGCAAATCCTTATTGGCACTGTTTGGCGTAAGTCCTCCGACTTTCATGCGATCAATCCACCATTGACGAAAGTCAAGCATGTCATCACCAGAAATCTCACCAATTTCCTTATCACCCACTACACCAATAAAATTAGCAACTGCTTTCATACGAGGGTTGCGCCATCTTCTAAGTTGATCCTCGCTTTTCCCTAATGTTCTATCTTGAGCAAGTGTCCAGTATAGTTCTAAAGCATGAGATACAGTTATTTCAGGCGTAGCTACACCGCCAAGAACTGCGGCGGCTTCAAGCTTATCTACCGCTCCTTTTTTCTCGTCAATAGCTTCCACTCTACCTAACAGGTCATTATGTGGCAGGTCTGAAATATCGTCAGCACCAACATAACGAAATCCACGAACTGCCGCTAGTTTTTTTACTGCTTCAAATCTAATTTCAGCATCATCATTATCGCCTGCAAGACGAGCTTCCCACGCTTCAATAAAGTGTTGCCAAGCACTAGGAGCTTTCTGATGAGCCACAGTTTCAGAATCAGTGTGAAGACTAATCCAAATGAAACTACGCGTCTCAACAGAGTTATATCTTCTTGGCACTCGTTTTATCAAATAAAAGGTTTCATTCCTTTTAGCGATGCTCATTTATCTGTCCTAAAAATCCATTTTGTATAGCAGATTGTATAGCAGAATGTATAGCAAATCAAGGGTAATGTGTGGCGGACTAAACCTACATGGAATTTTTTTGTAATAAAATCAATGAGTTAAAGGAATTGCAAAAGATGAAATCTGGCGGAGAGGAAGGGATTCGAACCCTCGAGACAGTTACCCGCCTACACCCTTAGCAGGGGCGCGCCTTCAGCCACTCGGCCACCTCTCCACGAACGGTTAAATATGAAGTGAGGCAGTAAATCAAGTGTTGTTTTGCTTCTTTTTAAAGATGTTTGCTTTTTTTATATAAAATGATGTTTTTGCAAAAGAAAACCCCGCCTAAGTCAAGCGGGGTTTTTGTATTTTAGTTTGAATTTTGACTTTTAGAAATGCCAAAGAGCAGAAAGACCAAGTGAGTGACCTGTGTAAAGAGTATTAGACCAGCCTAAATATTTATATTCTAAATCAAATGTAAGGCTATCGGTTACTGCAAATTCGGCACCAGCGCCAATGAAACCATATTGTCCGCCTGCGTCATAAAACTGCCCGCCGCCAGAAACATATAATAGAGCATCGGGGGTAATTAGCGCACCAACACGAGCCTCTAAGCCTCCGCCCCAGTTAGTTGCAGGTGAACTATCAGAATGCGCGCCAAACCAACCTTCTGCACCAAATAACATGCTACCGCTAGTTACATTAAAACCAGCTATTATATCTGCAGAAACAGCTGTTAATGCAGGGGTGTAAGTTGAACCTGATATTCCAACGCCCATATAAAATCCGTCCCAATCAAAACCTGCGATTGGCTCAATATAAGCAGGCTCAACAGTGATAATAGGGTCAGCAGCTAATGCGCCAGTTGTTAAAATTGCTACACTTGCAACTGAAAGAAGTAGTTTTTTTATAATTCTCATAATATTTCCTCTTGCTTTTTTGTCTAGTTTTCTCCCCAGCATTGAACGCTCATTTCAAAAGTTAAGCAATGGTTAATGAGCATTTTGTTGGAATTTATTAAAAAAATGATTGTTTTTTTGCTAGAATGTAGTGAAATAGCAACAGAAACATCAGCCTTATTGTCCTATAATTTGTTATATATTGGCTTGGCGTTTAGTTTTGTTTGTGGCACAAGGGAATTTAATAAATGGAATCTAATAAATCTGAATTTTAGGAAAACGAAATGAAATGGCGCGGTAGAAAAGGTAGCTCGAATATTGAAGATAGGCGAGGGCAACGTTCTTCTTCTGGGCGTAATCGATATTCACGCTCATCAAGAAATATTCGCTCAAGAGGCGGGCTTCGTTTGCCACGTGGCAAAGGTTCACTTGCGATTTTTGCAATAATTGTGGTGGTTAGCCTCGCGCTTGGAGTTAACCCAATTAGTTTGCTTGATGGTTCTATTCCAAATTCGCCCACAAATAATTCTGCAAGAGAGCAGCCACAATCTAATGCAGAACAAGATGAATTGGTACAATTTGTCTCTGTGGTAATTAAAGAAACCGAAGATCTATGGGATAAAATTTTTGCTGGTAGTAATATGGGTTATCAAAAACCAAAGGTGGTTTTATTTAGTAATTCTGTGCGTTCTGGCTGTGGTCAGGCAAGTTCTAGTATGGGGCCTTTTTATTGTCCTGCCGATCAAAAAATCTATATTGACCTTTCGTTTTATGACCAGTTACGCCGCCAATTTGGCGCGCCGGGGGATTTTGCGCAGGCTTATGTTTTAGCGCATGAAGTTGGGCATCATGTGCAACAACTCACGGGCGTTTTGCCAGAATTTAACAAAGCCCGTCCGCGTTTAAGCAAAGCAGAAAATAACGAGTGGTCGGTTAGGGTTGAATTACAAGCAGATTGTTATGCAGGGGTTTGGGCGGCTTATGCAGGGCAAGAAAATTTGTTAGAACGGGGCGATATTGACGAGGCTTTAACAGCCGCTAATTCGATTGGTGATGACACTATGCAAAAAAAATCACAGGGGTTTGCTGTGCCTAAAACTTTTACACATGGCACATCTGAACAGCGTAAACGCTGGTTTAATAATGGATTTAGCAAGGGAAATCCTGCTGCGTGTGATACGTTTAAGGTTTCGCGGCTTTAAATGAAATATGATGTGATAATTATTGGTGCTGGGGCTGCTGGAATGATGGCGGCAATTGAAGCGGGCAGGGCGGGGCGATCTGTTTTGGTGCTGGAGCATAATAAAAATATTGGTGAGAAAATTCGTATTTCTGGCGGTGGACGTTGTAATTTTACTAACTTAAATACCAGCTTTAAAAACTATCTTTCAGCTAATCCTAAATTTGCAATTTCGGCACTTAGCCAGTTTAGCCCTGATGATTTTTTGAAGCTTTTAAAACATCATAAAATTGCTTGGCATGAAAAAGAAAAAGGCGCGCTTTTTTGTGATAATGAAGCATGGCACATTGTTGATATGCTAAAAGCTGAAATGGATAAGGTTGGTGTAAATCTTTACACGCAAATAAAGGTTGAGCGGGTTGATAAAATACCTGATGGATTTAGCGTAAGTTCTTTTGAACAAACATTTTCTTGCGTTTCATTAGTCATTGCGAGCGGTGGTAAATCTATCCCTAAAATGGGTGCAAGTAATTTTGGCTATAAAATTGCAGAGCAGTTTGGTTTGTGCGTTCTTGAAACAAGGGCAGGGCTTGTTCCGCTAACTTTTGAGCCATCAATTTTAGCAGAGTTTAGCGCTCTTAGTGGTGTGTCGGTTGATGCAAAAGTAAGTTGCAATAAAACCTCGTTTGAGGATGCAATTCTTTTTACCCATCGTGGACTTAGCGGGCCTGCAATTTTGCAAATTTCTTCTTATTGGCGTGAGGGAAATGAGTTGCAGATAAATCTTGTGCCAAAAATTGATGTGTTTGAGTTTTTACGAACAGAGCGACAAAAAAATGGCAAGCGAGAAATAGGTACAGTGCTGGCAGAGATTTTACCCAAACGACTAGCGCAACAAATAGGCAAAGATTTTGAAGGACGATTGGCAGATGTCGGAGATAAAATTTTGCGCAAAGTTGGCGAGCGAGTGAACGATTGGCGCATTAAGCCAGTTGGTAGCGAGGGTTATAGAACAGCAGAAGTAACCCTTGGTGGTATAGATACAAAAGACTTAAACGCAAAAACTCTAGAGGCTAAGGGTGTAAAGGGTTTGTTTTTTGTTGGTGAATTAGTGGATATGACAGGTTGGTTGGGTGGTTATAACTTCCAATGGGCTTGGAGCTCTGGTGTTTCTTGCGGACGGGCGGTTTAAATTTGCTGCATTTTGTTAGGCTTTCTCAGGAATATTAGCATATTTTCTTGCATTTTGTTTTAGTCGTTTAAATATTCAAAACTCTCAATTGTTTTACCGCTACCAGTTAAAAAAAGCTGATCTAGATTTGTTAATTCATATTTATCTGCAATAATATTAGCAATTGAATAAACCCCATTTTTATCGTTTGGGTTTAAATATCCTGTTATTCTTACATATATTAAACCAAGGTTCGGTTCGGTATATTTACCCACAGCGTCTATTACATCAATATTGCCAATTTTTGTTCTTCTTGCACCAATATATTCTTTTTGTTCAAAAGAGTTGGTAACATTATTAAATGCCTGAATAGCCATAAGGTTTGTAAGGATTTTTAGACGCTCTTCATGTTCAACCATTTCTATATCGAATGGAATGAATTGTAAATTTTCAATAAGCTCTCTGTCTTTATTGGCAAGTTTTTTTCCACCTGTCGCAAAGTTGAATTTTATCATCATACTGTTTGGCTTTGTGCCATATTCTATTAATATTGTTACGTCATCTTGGCGGGGAGTTTTTATTTTAAAAGGAGTAAGAATTGGAATGTTATGTTTTTTGCTAAACTTTTCATCAATATTATAACTATCACTGATAACAAGAGCATCTACTGAGAATAAATCAAATTTAATGGAGGGTGTTTTTTCTTGTGCTATGTTTAAATTTGACATGGAAAAAAGAAAGATAAGAGCTAAAAATAATCTAGTAAAAAAGTGAAATTTACTCTTATTTTGCATGGCTGTGTCCTCGTATTTTCTTTAACATCATGGTGATAGTTATAAATAAATGTCAAGAATTAACCAGCAAAATTACAAAGCCAATAGAAATTATTAAACATAGGGGGGCATATATTATCTTGTCTAATGTTTTATATGGTTCGGTTTTTTCGCCTAGTTTTTTTCCAACAATAAGAGGCGCAAGTCCGCGCGTGCCAAAAACAAAAGCCAAGAGGAATAGCGCAAGTTCGCGTATCCAAAGTGGCAGGGGCAAGGTAATTATACCTCCTCCCCAAAGGGCAAAAATTCCACCTAAAAAAATTATAATTGCAATAATATAGGTGAGTTTTTTTGAGGGCATTTGCCTCATGCTTGGCTCACCAACTACCATTTTTACAAGCGAATATTCGTCTTTTGCTGGCCAAAAAATGCCATTTGCCCAAATGATATGAATGAGTGAAATTATTGTTAGAATAGCAAAAATTATAATCGCAATCAGGCTCATATTTATCTCTTTTTATTTTGTTTTAACCCCCAAAGAGCTAAAGCAGGAATTAGAATAAAGGCAATCCATTGTGGCATAGTCCATAAAGTGCCAAGATTTTTTATTCCATAAAATATAAACAAAGCCGCCCAAAAAAGATACTGAATTGAAATAATATTAACAATTGTTAGGCGATGCTGGTTTTTTAATGAAGCAAAAAGCAATGCTGCTGAATTTATGATTAAAATTGCACTTACTGCATGCCAAATAACCATTAAAATTGTTTTTAGATAATTTGATAATTCGCTTTCAAAAACTGGCACCATGATTTCTGGTTGCCCACCAAAAATATGTGCGCCAAGCGTTAAAAAAGATAATAGCGCGGCTAGTAAAATTGAGATATTCACTTTGAGTGCCTTTTTAATTTGTTGCATACGCTAGCGTATGTTGCATAAAGGCTTGCGCGAGTCAATACGCTGGCGTATGGTCGTGAGGTGAGGTGAGGTGAGGTTGTGTGCTTGTGATGTGATGTTGGTGGTTGTGTTGTGGTGTGAAGTGAAGTTGTGTGGTTGTGGTGTGATATTGGGACATAGAAGAATGATGGGGTTATGAAAATAAAAAAGAAAACTAAATTAAAACCTGAAGATTGGATAAAGGGTGGTTTTAGAGCGCTTTCAAGTGGTGGTGCGCAGGCTATTAGAATTGAGGCGATAGCGCGCGAAATGAAGGTGAGTAAAGGCTCGTTTTATTGGCATTTTAAAGACGTAGCGGCGTTAAAACGTGCAATGCTTGAACATTGGGCGAAGCTGGCAACTTTTGATATTATTACTGATCTTAGTGGTTCTAACATTACGCCAAAAGAACAGCTGGAAACTATAATTAAAATTTCAGCGGGTGAGGGGGCGGCTGATTATGGTGGACTAAAAGTTGAGGGGGCAATTCGCAATTGGGCACAGCATGACAAAATGGCGGCAAAGGTTTTTAAAAAGGTGGAAAAAGCACGGTTGCAATTTTTAGAAGATGTTTTTGCAAATGCGGATAAAAAGAACAGCGCCCAAAATGCACGGATTTTTTATGCTGGTTTGATTGGGTTTGAACATTTAGCAGTGCAGGGCTTGGCAAATATGGAAGCGGATATGAATAAATTGTTGGAAGTTTTGTTATAAGCTTTTTGGTGGCTCCTGAAAACTTCCTGCTTATTCGCTACAATCACCCTTCAGCATCAGCCTGTAATCCCCAACGTCATTGCGGACTTGATCCGCAATCCAGCAGCTCGATGTCTATCGGGCGTAAGAGCTCACTCAGCCTATAAAGAATTCTAACGCGCCAAAGACTTGGCACTACTGGATTCTGGATCAAGTCCAGAATGACGACGGGGGAATAAATAATGCTGGAGGGAAGTTTTGGTTTTGTGGTATTTTTTGGTTCATATCGCAAGGTTAGAGCGCAATAATGATGGAGAGTATGTTCTACCCTTCATCGTCCTCTTTTCGTTCAATTGACGGTAGGGCGATGTGCTTTGGTGGTGTGTTTTTATGTTCTTTTTCAATGTCATCAAGCAACTCGTTCATAGCAAAGCTAAGATCATCTGGGCTATCTTTAAATATTTCAACTATTTCATTTTTAGAACTCAGCAACAAATCAGCCCCCGCATTCACCACTGGCAAATCAGCCTTACTAATTACCGCACTTAAATATGCACCTGCTACAATGCCAGCTACTGCCAACAAAAATGATTTAGCACTGGAGCGTGCTGTAACTCCTGCTTTTTGACCTTGAAAATCTCCTCGCTTGAATGTCTCAACAAGCTCCCTTAAAAGCTCAACATCTTCTTTGCGTAAAACATTTCTTTTGTCTGCCGTTTCAAATATTTTAGAAACTGGCAACAAATCATCTATTTTAGTAAGAAATGCCCCTGTTTCTTCATCTTTCTTTCGTGCTGAGGGAAATTCTCTGACAAAGGGCGCGGCAGTGCGAACTAAGTCAGCCAAAGGCCTGCGAACATCTCCATCTAATGGAGTAGTGTTTGATTGGCGAGCAGTGTCTTTTAATCCATTGTCATATTCAATGAATGAACCAAGCGATATAAGGTGACCCCATATTCGTGTTATTCTTCCTGCAATTTCCTCTGGAGTGCCCTTAACACTATCTGCAAAACGTTTAGCAGCTTGCTCAAAATCTTCCCAACCTTGTTGCCCGTCAGTTCCTTTAGCTTTATTAACTAGAATGTCTGCTTTACGCGCAATATCTTCAAGTTCAAATTTAATTTCTTTTGATTGCGCTACTTCTAAATCAGATTGATTGCCATCTACAATCTTAAATTGTCCATTACTCTTCTCAAATGTAAATGCGCCTTTTGGAGTTTTTG
>Ga0256834_1002717_pt1 | contig 10976 bp, 12 predicted proteins | sample 4281140metaG_FD_190536 | JGI IMG/M metagenome (GOLD analysis project Ga0256834, IMG submission 190536) | Hydrothermal vent microbial communities from East Pacific Rise, Pacific Ocean - 4281-140 | ecosystem: Environmental > Aquatic > Marine > Hydrothermal vents | place: Pacific Ocean: East... | reverse complement strand
GATCTGTGGCGGGGTCATCGGGGCGGTGTTTGCGCGCCACAAATGCGCGCGTTTGGCGGCATGCACGGTAATGCGCCACGCCAGAAGAATACCGGCAATATAGGCCAAGGCATACCAGCGCAGGGCAAAATTGAAACCGAATATCGAAATCGAGAAAATTTCGGGTGAGATTTCGGGGAAAGGGATCATGGCTTGCATGTCTGTGTGTGCCGTGGGCGCGGTGTGAAAGTCAAGATGCCGCGCGCGACAACAGGTGCAGATCACATAGACTTGTGATAGCCCGCAAAGCCCCCCATATAGGGAATGTCTATAAAGCCGGAGAAAACCATGCAGACCCGTAACAAAATTCTTGACGATATTTCGCAATTGATGACCAACGCGATGGGCGTTGCCCAAGGGGCCAAAGATGAAGCGAACACCGCCGTTGGATCGCTCGTGGATCGTTGGTTGGCGGATCGTGATTTTGTAACCCGCGAAGAATTTGATGCGGTGCGGGCCATGGCGCAAAAAGCGCGTGAAGAAAACGAAGCGTTAAAGGCGCGTCTTGACGCCATCGACGCAGCGGCCAAATAAAGCGATGTTCCCGAGATAATCGCAGAATGATTGCCGCAGGATGATTATCGCGGAATAAGTGAGCGCGCCTGTGATTGCACCACAATATTGTGGCGGTTAATCTGTTCAAGAGAGTGTTCAATCGCATCCTGAAACCGGCCGAAATCGCCGATAATACCATTTAGGCCTTCGGCATCGGCGGGCAGGTTTGCGGCCTCGATCTTGCACATGATCCGCGTCGTGCTTAACCCGGAAATGTGGCGTTTCAGGATGGATATCGCGTTGGCAATATGTTGCGACTTCTGTTCAATCAAACGCAACCCAGTCAGCGCATTTGAAGCATATTCGGTTTCAAGGCGCTTTAGCTGGGTTTTTTCTATCTCAAGGTCAAACTTGTCGGTTACCCGCCGTTCCCGTTCTAAATCGCCATGGGTTTTTTCCAGCAGACGTTCGGCGCATTTGTTGAGCATCGCATTGTTAATCGCCTCCTCGATACTGGCAAATGCGTTGCCTGAACTGGAGGTGAAACCGTTGAACCAAGTGGTCATATCATTGGCCATCTTCCAGTAGTTTTCCGAAAGAGCGGTGAGAGATCCGCCTGCGGGTTCCAGACGGGATGCATGCAGGCGCATATTTGTCGGGATAGAACCGATTGCCTCAAATTGCTCTGCAAGAGTTGTCATAAATCCTTGCAATTCGGTGACCGCGGCAACGATGCTTTTGAAGGTTGTAACACTACGATCCCGCGCACGGTCAATCGCGCGGTCCATAAACAGCAATTCTTCGGTGAGGGCGTAAGTGGCAAAGGTGCTATAGTCGGAGAAACCCTGCGCTTTTAACACCTCGATCAAGGCCTGCGAGCTTTGTTCGGGGGAATTTCCGTCGGGACCTTCTTTGGCGTGCAAATCGGTGTAAATTTCGGATATTTGGTCGAAAACCGGGCTGCTTGGTTTGATGCGCAGGGAAATGTAACCATCGCTGGTCGGCAAGGCGATGGCGAATACCCAGTAATACAGGCCATCTTTTGCCTGATTCATGACGTAGGCGCCGATCGGTTCGCCTTTGCTCAAGGTGTCCCAGAACAACCAGAAAACGCCCTTTGGCATATCTGGATGACGGATGGTTTTGTGAGGGGCATTTATCAATTCCGCCCAGGAATAGGCTGACACGCGGCGGAAAACTTCGTTGCCAGCCAAGATAAGGCCGCGCTTGTCGGTGCGTGAATAAAAGGTTTCGCCCATTCTAAACGGGGCTTCGCCACTTGCGGGGCGGTTTTCTATCCGCTTTTCAATAAAACTCATGGCCCTATCCTCGATATTGTTCCGTTACTGTAGGTTCAGCTACTTCAATGCTTTGATAACACGCGCATTTCCCAATATTATGGAATTGCATTTTTCGATGTCTTCAATGTTTTTCTCGGCCGTTTTTTGGAAACGCTCAAAATGGCTAATGATGTCAATCAAACTTTCGCCTCCGGTCGAAAGTCCCGCGCTTTCAATTTTGCACATAACGCGGGTGGTATTCAGGCCGAGGATATGGCGGCGCAGGACATCAATCGTTGCGGCAATTGATTTGGATTCCAGTTCGGTTTGGAAAAGACCATCAATTGATCGCTTGTGGTATTGCGCTGCCAACAACACAATTCGATCCCGTTCTGTGCTGACCTCGAAGCCGCTCAATTTGCGCTTTTCCCGAGAAAATTGATCCGATGCCTCGCGCAAGATGCGGGTCGCACATTTTAGCAGCATCGCATGGTTAATGGCCGATTGAATGGTTTCAAAAGCGTTGCCGGAACTGGTAATGAAATCGGCAAACCAAGTGGTCATTTCATCCGACATTTTCCAATAATTTTCCGAGAGCGCGCTTAAGGGGCCACCCGACGGTTCCAGACGAGACGCGAGGATGCGCAGGTTGGTCGGAATGGTGCCGATGTCTTCAAAAAATTCGGCAAGTTTTAGTGTGCTGATCTTCAGGTCGGTCACAGATTTTGAAATCTCTTTGAAGCCAAGGACAGAGCGATCCGGCGGGTTGCCGCATTTCTGATCCATCGAGATGATTTCTTCGCCCAGGACATGGGTTTCAAAAGCAGCATAGTCGGGAAACCCCAGATCAACGAGCATTTCAAGAAGGGCCGCCGCGCTTTCCTTGGGGGATAAACCCTGTTCAATTTCACGCTGAAGCAAGGTTGCGTAGGTTTTTTCGATGGTGGCCAAAATTCCGCAACTTGGTTTTATGCGAACCGAAAGAAACCCGTCTTCAATGGGCAGGACAATGGCAAGAACCCAATAATGCAACCCGTCTTTGGCGAGGTTTTTAACGTAGGCGGCGATTGGTTGCCCGCGTTGAATGGTGTCCCACAATAGATGGAACACACCCTTTGGCATGTCGGGGTGGCGGATGATTTTATGGGGTGTGCCGACAAGGTCATCCCAATTATAGGCAGAGACGCGGCGAAAAATGTCATTCCCGGCAAGGATAATCCCGCGATTATCGGTGCGTGAAAAGAAGGTTTCACCAACTTCAAACGGTGCTTCGCCCTCGGAAGGGCGGTTTAGGTCACGTCTTTCAACAAAGCTCATATTAGGCCGCCATAATTGCAGGCACTTGCTGCCCATTCCCATGCTCCTAATAGAAATCTATTTACGAACACCTAAGCCGCACAAGATTATGCCAGAAATAGCCAAGCAAGTTTGAAACAGGGCAAAGTGCAAAGCGGGTTCAAACCTGTGAATAGGGCGCGGGTGTGCGCGGGGCGTTCCTATGGGGTGAAGGCATTTCATCCACAACTTATTGTAGTTATCCACAATTTATTGCTTTACAGAGGGCGACGCTGCGCTCTAGCTATATCTTGTGGGCGTAATGGGGAAAAACCCCTGCCCGTGGTATTCGCATCTAAAGATATGGGATAAAACCTGTAAGATATGCAGACGCGACAGTGAGGTGATAACATGTCCTTGAACGAGCAGTTTTTCGGCGACGAAATACACCCGATTGATATGGCGCAACATCTTGCCGAAAATCATGATTGGGAGTTTGAACGCACCGATGACAATCAGATTTCCATGGCGGTGGAAGGTCAGTGGCGCACTTATTCGGTGACTTTGGCGTGGTCGGATTATGATGAAACCCTGCGCATGGTGTGCACATTCGAGATGGAGCCGCCCGAACAAAAAATACCGGCGCTTTATCACGCGTTGAATGTGATCAATGATCAATGCTGGTCTGGGTCGTTCACCTATTGGGCGGTGCAGAAATTGATGGTGTATCGGTATGGCCTCGTGTTGGCGGGTGGGCAGGTTGCCGGACCCGAACAGATTGATACGTTGATCAATTCGGCCGTCGACAATTGCGAGCGGTTTTATCCGGCGTTTCAATTGGTGGTCTGGGGCGACCGCACGCCGGAAGACGCGCTGCAAGTTGCCATTGCAGAGACCTACGGGCGCGCGTAACACTTCCCGAAACGGGAGGATTTATCATGAATATGGACAAGGTGGCACGTGGCGGGCTGGTTTTGCTGGGCTGTGGCAAGATGGGGTCGGCGATGCTTGCCGGATGGTTGCGCGACGGGTTGCCGGTGGCATCGGTTTGGGTGGTTGATCCGTTTCCGTCTGATTGGCTCAAGGCGTCGGGGGTTCATATCAATGAGGCGTTGCCCGCAAATCCGGCGATTGTTTTGATCGCGGTCAAACCGCAAATGATGGCCGAGGCATTGCCGGTTTTGGCGGTGATGGGAAATGGTGAGACGGTTTTTCTTTCGGTGGCGGCGGGCACGACGGTTGCGTATTACGAAGGTATTTTGGGGGCGCAAACGCCGATTATTCGGGCCATGCCCAACACACCGGCCGCGATTGGCCGCGGGATTACCGCGATTGTGGGCAATGATGTCGCGCGCGCGGATCATATGGATATGGCCGAAGGTTTGTTGTTGGCAATCGGACAGGTTGTGCGGTTGGAAAACGAGGCGCAAATTGATGCGGTCACCGGGGTAAGCGGATCGGGTCCGGCCTATGTTTTTCATCTGATCGAAACATTGGCCGCCGCCGGTGAAGCGCAGGGATTATCGGCGGATATGGCGATGCAACTGGCCAAGGCGACCGTCGCGGGCGCAGGGGCGTTGGCGCAAGAAGCTGACGAGACACCGACGCAATTGCGGATAAATGTGACAAGTCCCAATGGCACCACGCAAGCCGCGCTTGCGGTGTTGATGGATGCAGAAAACGGATTTCCAGCATTGGTGCCGCGTGCGGTGGCGGCTGCGGTGGATCGTTCAAAGGAGTTGGCGGGTGGCTGATATAACATTTGATGATTTTCTAAAGGTAGATATTCGCGTGGGTCGGGTTCTGCGGGCCGAACCGTTTCCCGAGGCGCGCAAACCGGCGATCAAGCTGTGGATTGATTTTGGCGAGGAGATTGGCGAGAAAAAAACATCGGCACAGATCACCGACCACTATACGCCCGAGGGGTTGATCGGGCGGCAGGTGATGGCGGTGGTGAATTTTCCACCCCGCCAGATCGGGCCGTTTATGTCCGAGGTTTTGGTGCTGGGAACGTCCGATGCGAAGGGGGCGATTGTGTTGGTGGCACCAGATCAGGACGTGCCAAATGGCGGGAAGATGCATTGATGAAGTCGGCGAAAAAGGTATATATATCAAGGGTTTTGCCAGATGATGTTGTGGCGGCGGCGCGGGCGCAATTTGATGTAACAGTGCGCGATAATACGGCCCCGATGACGGTCACAGAAATGATTGCTGCGTTGCAAGGGTATGACGCAATTTTGCCAACGCTGGGCGATCAATTTTGCGCAGATGTGTTTGCGGATGCGGGCGAAATCCGGTGTAAAATGCTGGCGAATTTCGGGGTTGGGTATAATCATATTGATGCAGCAGCAGCGGCGGTGCACGGGATAACCGTGACCAATACACCCGGTGCCGTGACCGACGCGACAGCCGATATTGCCATGACGTTGATGTTGATGAGCGCGCGACGCGCGGGCGAAGGCGAACGATTGGTGCGGGCGCAAAAATGGGCGGGCTGGCACCCGACGCAATTATTGGGGCTGCATTTGAGCGGTAAAACCGTCGGGATTATTGGCATGGGGCGGATCGGGCAGGCGATTGCACGGCGTTGCCATTTAGGGTTCGGGATGGACGTGGTGTATTTCAATCGCTCGGTAAAAGAATTGCCGTTTGCGGCAACAAAATCCGAGACGCTTGCCGCGCTGGCGGCGGTTGCCGATGTTGTGGTGTTGGCGATGCCAGGCGGCGTCGAAACCCATCATTTTATCGGTGCCGATATGTTTGGCGCGATGAAAACAAGCGCACATTTTATCAATATTGCACGTGGCGATATTGTTGACGAGGGGGCGTTGATCGATGCCCTAGAGGCGGGCGAAATTGCCGGTGCGGGCCTTGATGTGTATGAATTTGAGCCGCAAGTGCCGGAGCGTTTGCGCGTTATGGAAAACGTGACCTTGTTGCCGCATATGGGCACGGCGGCGCTTGATGTCAGGATCGGCATGGGGATGATGGCGTTTGACAACTTGAAAGCGTTTTTTGACGGAGAAACGCCGCCAAATTGTGTTTAAAGTGCCTAATTTACGGGGTTTCTCTTGACCTTGGGCGGCGGACGGGGTGATCTGTTTGCCAATCTGTCAGGAGATTTTTAATGTTTCAGCCCGTCCTCACCGGAACCGGTGTATTTACCCCGTCCGAAAGTGTGAGCAACGACGAATTGGTGGTGGCGTTCAACGCCTATGTGGAATTGTTTAACGCGCAAAACGCCGATGCGATTGCCGCAGGGGAAATAGAGGCGAAAGCGCCGTCTTCGAGCGAATTTATATTCAAAGCGTCGGGGATTGAGCGACGGTATGTGATGAATAAATCAGGGCTTCTGGACCCTGAAATTATGCATCCGTCATTGCGCCAGCGCAGCGATGACGAGCCGGGAATCATGGCGGAAATGGCGGTTGATGCCTGCACCAAAGCATTGGCGGTGGCGGGGATTGATGCAAGCGAAATTGATCTTGTGATCTGTGCCGCGTCCAATCATGAACGTGCATATCCCGCGATTTCTATTGAAATTCAGCAGCTTATGGGCATGTCGGGGTTCGGATTTGATATGAATGTGGCCTGTTCATCGGCAACATTCGGTATTCAAACCGCAAGCGACATGGTGCGCAGCGGATCGGTGCGCCGCGCAATTGTGGTGAACCCCGAGATTTGCACAGGGCATCTTGAGTGGCGGGATCGTGATTGCCATTTCATTTTTGGCGATGTGTGCACGGCGACGGTGATTGAACGGGCGGAAGATGCCAAAGGCGATCATTTTGTGATCAAATCAACGCGCTGTGCGACGCAGTTTTCCAATAATATCCGCAATAATAACGGGTTTTTGCGACGGTCGCGCCCTGACGGGGTAAAGGACCGGCGTGATATGCAGTTCATGCAAAACGGGCGCAAAGTGTTCAAGGAAGTGTTGCCGATGGTGGCCGGGCATATGCTGGAACATTTGGCCGGTGAAGGTGTGACGGCGGATCAGCTCAAGCGGTTGTGGTTGCATCAGGCCAACAAGGCGATGAATGATTTTATCGGCCGCAAGGTTTTGGGGCGGGTGCCGGAGGTCGGCGAGCAGCCCAATATTTTGCAGGATTATGCCAATACGTCTTCGGCGGGGTCGATCATCGCGTTTTCCAAATTCTCGGATGATTTTGCCAGTGGTGACAAGGGCATGATTTGTTCGTTCGGGGCCGGATATTCGGTTGGATCGGTGTTGTTAGAGCGCGCCTAACCTATTCACCGACAGCGGCGCGCCAGTGGCGGCGGCACAGCGATACATAGGTTTCGTTGCCACCGATTTGCACCTGTGCGCCTTGGGATAAAACAGTGCCATCGGCGTCTTGGCGCACCACCATCGTGGCCTTTTTCCCGCAATGGCAAATGGTGCGCACCTCGCGCATTTCATCGGCGAGGGCGAGAAGGGCGGCGGAGCCGGGGAATAATTCGCCCATGAAATCAACCCGCAAACCAAAGCACATCACCGGCACCCCGAGATCATCAACGGCGCGGGCCAATTGCCAGACCTGAGTTTTGTCGAGAAATTGGGATTCGTCGATGAAGATACAGGCGATTTTTCCTTGTTTTAAACGGGTTTCGATCTTTTGAAACAGGTCTTCGCCGGGGGCAAATGTATCGGCCTTTTGGTCGATCCCGATACGTGACGCAATCATCCCGTCACCGGCGCGTTTGTCAAATTGCGCGGTCAAAAGATAGGTGTCCATGCCGCGTTCGCCGTAGTTATAGGCGGCTTGCAGCAGCACGGTGGATTTGCCGGCGTTCATGGTAGAGTAGTTGAAATAGAGCTTGGCCATGGGAAAACTTCAGGTCTAGAACGCTTTGAATGTCAGGGTTGTCAACGTGCGTTCGATGCCTTCGATCTTGAGCAGGTTGTCGTTGATGTATTCGCCAACATCGGCGCCCTCGGGAATATACATCTTGAGCAGCAGATCGAAATCACCGCTGGTGGAATAGAGTTCAGAGTGGATTTCACGTTTGGTGATGTCATCGGCCACGCGATAGCCGGTACCCGGTTTGCAGCGGATTTGAACGAATACACAAGTCATTGGCTGGCTCCTCATTTTTGCGGCTAAAAGAACATTTTGCGGTGGACAATGTAAGGGGGAAAGCGTGGTTTAGAGGCAAGAAACGACACCGGTTATGCAAGAAGGGTGAAATTTATGGAAACCGATAAACCTGTGCAAGGACGAGACGGGGCGATTGCCAAGGCCAGCGAATATTTTGAAAGCGGCGCGTATTTTGCGGAATTGGCGGATTTGGTGACCTATCCAACCGAGAGCCAGAATCCGGCGCGCAAGGCGGAATTGTCGCGCTATTTGAACTCGGCGATTTTGCCCCGATTGGAAGCCGCCGGATTTCACTGTGAAATATTTGAAAATAGCGATCCGCGCGGCGGGCCGTTTTTGATTGCCGAGCGGAGGGAAGGCGACGGGTTGCCGACGGTGTTGTCCTATGGGCATGGCGATGTGGTGCACGGGCAGGCGGATCAATGGCGCGCGCCGTTGCGCCCGTTTGAATTGACCGAGGACGGCGCGCGGTTTTATGGGCGCGGCGCGGCGGATAACAAGGGCCAGCATTTGATCAATATCGCGGCGGTTGAGGCGGTATTGGCGGTGCGGGGCGCGCTCGGGTTCAACCTCAAGTTCATTTTCGAGATGTCGGAAGAAGTTGGATCAACCGGATTACCCGCGTTTTTTAGGGCGCACAAGGCGCGGTTGGCCGCGGATGTTTTGATCGCGTCGGACGGGCCGCGATTGCAGCCGGACACTGCGACGATGTTTATGGGCACACGCGGGGCGATGAATTTTGATCTGGTGGTGGATCTGCGCAAAGGGGCGCATCATTCGGGGAATTGGGGGGGATTGTTGGCGGATCCCGCGATGATATTGGCGCAGGCATTGGCGGTGATAACGGACGTGCGCGGGCAGATCAAAGTGCCGGAATGGCGGCCAAATTCATTGACAGATACGGTGCGCACGGCATTGCGGGATTTACCGGTGGCGGGCGGCGACGGCCCTGCGATTGATACCGATTGGGGTGAGGCGGATTTAACGCTTGCCGAGCGGGTGTATGGGTGGAATTCATTTGCGGTGCTGGCAATGAAAAGCGGGCTGCCGGAGGCACCGGTCAATGCGATTTCGGGTCATGCGCGCGCCACCTGCCAATTGCGGTTTGTGGTCGGGACGGACGTAGGCGATATCATACCGGCATTGCGGCGGCATTTGGCCAAACACGGGTTTGACGGGGTTGAGGTGATCGACAGCGGCGAAGTGGAATTTGCGGCTACGCGGCTTGACCCTGATCATCCGTGGGTGCGGTTTGTGGCGGCATCATTGACACGCACGGCGGGGAAACCCCCGCATATATTGCCCAATTTGGCGGGATCACTGCCCAATGATTGTTTCAGCAATATTTTGGGCCTGCCGACGATCTGGGTGCCACATTCGTATCGCGGATGTTCGCAACACGCCCCGAACGAACATGTTTTGAAATCGGTTTGTCTGGACGGGTTGCGGATGATGGCAGGGGTGTTTTGGGATGTCGGGGCGGGGGGAACGCCCTAATCTCTGGGTCCCAATGCGGCGGTGGCTTCGATTTCGATCAGGGCCTCGTCTTCGATCAATCCGGCGACCACCAGCATCGACATGGCGGGGAAATGACGGCCTAGAACTTCGCGATAGACCGCGCCGATTTCTTTTTGGCGCGCAGCATATTCTTTTTTGTCGATAACGAACCACGTCAGGCGGGTGATATCGGACACCTCGCCACCGGCGGCGTGGACCACGGCGACAATGTTTTCGAGCGCTTGTTTCATTTGCCCGATAAAATCATGGGTTTCAAAGACTTGCTGCGCATTCCAGCCGATTTGGCCACCGATAAACAGCAGGCCGTCATCGGTCAGCATACCATTGGCATAACCTTTGGCGGCGGTCCATCCTGCGGGCTGTATGATTGTGTGGGTCATTATTGGATCCTCAGGATTGGTCGGTTGGTTTGAGTAGATACCGTTGAATTTTACCAGTGGCCGTTTTGGGCAGGCCATCGGTGAACACCACGGAACGGGGGTATTTATAGGGGGCTATGGTGGCCTTTACGTGGTCTTGTAGCAGCTTTGCCATTTTGGGCGATGCGGTGCCGGAAGACAGCACAACATGCGCCTGAACGATGGTGCCACGGTCCGTATCGGGGGCCGCGACAACCGCACACTCGGCGACGTTTTTGTGGGTCAGAAGCGCGGCTTCGACCTCTGGGCCGGCGATGTTATAGCCCGACGAGATGATCATATCGTCGTTGCGCGCCGCGAAATACAGATAGCCGTCGGCATCCATGGAAAAACTGTCGCCGGTGATGTTCCAGCCGTCAACGACGTAGGTGGATTGGCGCGCGTCGTTCAGATAACGGCACCCTGTTGGCCCGCGCACAGCGAGACGGCCAACGGTGCCATGGGGCACTGTCGCCCCGTCGTTGTCGATGATTTTCGCCTCGTATCCCTTGATTACGCGGCCGGTGCAGGCGGGGCGGCTGTCTTGCAAGCGGTTGGAAATGAAGATGTGCAACATTTCGGTGGCCCCGATGCCATCAAGCATGGGTTTGCCGGTTTTTTCCTGCCAATCGTCATAAACCACGGCGGGCAGGGTTTCGGCGGCAGAAACGGCACAGCGCAGCGATGACAGGTCCGCGCCCTTATCCATCGCTGCCAACATGAACCGATAGGCCGTAGGTGCGGTGAAACAGATGGTGGCGCGGTATTTTTCAATCATCTCGATAAGATTGGGCGGGGCGGCGTTTTCCAACAAAGTGGCAGCAGCCCCGAACCGCAGCGGAAAGATCGCAAGGCCACCAAGGCCAAAG
>Ga0256834_1002716_pt1 | contig 10976 bp, 9 predicted proteins | sample 4281140metaG_FD_190536 | JGI IMG/M metagenome (GOLD analysis project Ga0256834, IMG submission 190536) | Hydrothermal vent microbial communities from East Pacific Rise, Pacific Ocean - 4281-140 | ecosystem: Environmental > Aquatic > Marine > Hydrothermal vents | place: Pacific Ocean: East Pacific... | reverse complement strand
ATATGAACAACAACGAGAAGTTTATAGAGTACATATCCTCATTGACCGGCTGGAGGGGTCAGATACCCTATATGCTGTTTTTCGATTCTGAGGGGAACTACAAAGGTTATCATCTCGGTATGATGGAAGAGAGTATGATTGAGAAGTTTGTGGAACAAAACTACAAGAAGAGATAGGCTCTATCTCTTCTTTAGGAACTCTTTTATATACTCTTCGTCCAGTTTTTCCTTGTCGAATTTGACCACGATGATCTTTTCCGTTTCGTTTACGTAAAAGTCGGTAACTCCCTCTACCACTTTCAATCCCGAGAGTCGCTCTTTGTCGTAGTCCTCAAAATTCAAAAAGAGATTCGCCCTCACTCCAGGATTTCGCATATTGGCAATCCACGCTATCCAGATCAGACATATTGCAACTACGAAATATGCCACTCCCTGTTCGTGCGCGTACTGATAAAGCAGACCCCCTACGGCGCCACCTAAAAATATCCCTATATAGGCAAAGGTGTTGGCCACGCCCAAGGCCGCGCCTTTTTGATGTACTTTAGCGAATTTCGATACGAAGCTCTGTAAAAGAGGTTCGAACATATTAAAACCGATAAAAAAGAGTATGGCGCCGATCGCGAATATCCAGATGTTGGATCCGAATCCCATCAGCAAAAAGGCCGCGGCAATGAAAATGATCGATGCTATAAACACCTCTTTTCCTTTATGGTACTTCTCTCCCAAGACTGCCGCGGGTCCCATCGCCGCTATTCCGAAAATAACCGCCGGGAGATAGACTTTCCAATAGTCTTGAGGTTCCATAGCGAATTTCTGCTTCATCAGAATCGGAATCAAAAAGAAGGCTATCGCCATCGTGGAAGAGTGAAAAAGAAAAGTTATATACATTCTAACCAGATCCTTGTCTTTGAAGACGTGTTTGATTTTGGCCTCCTCTTCGGAGTAGTGATGGACGATTTTCGGAGGTTCGGGAACAGCCGTGAACAAAATGGCCAGAGCCAGCAAAGCCAGGATCGCCGTCAGCCAAAACAGCGCCTTGACGCTGTATATACCGCCCACTATCGGTCCTATTATCATGGCGGCGGCGAAACTCATGGCTATTACCATTCCCATAACGGCCATCGCGTGCGCTCTCTCGTCCTCTTTTACGTAGTCCGCTATCATAGCCGTTACAACCGAGCCTATAGCGCCGGCCCCCTGTAAAAATCTACCGGCCAAAAGCAGATAGATATTGTCCGCTATCGCGCATATTACGGAACCGGCCGCGAACAGCAATAGGCCTATCAAAATACTCTTTTTTCGTCCTATTTTGTCGCTCAGTACCCCAAAGGGAACCTGTAACAGAGCCTGGGTAAAGGCGTATCCTCCTACCGCCACTCCGGCCAAAAACGCGGTGCCGCCTTCAAGCTGCAAAGCGTACTGGGAGAGTACCGAAAGCACAATGAATAGTCCGAAAAATCTCAATGCGACGATCAGACTTAACGGCAATACCCGTTTTGCAATCTCTTTCACGGCTATCCTTTATGATAGAATTTCTAATCTAATTTTAAATCCTCTCCACAAATAAAAGGCAAAAAAATGAGAGTTATTTTAGCTTCTTCAAATAAAGGAAAGATTAAAGAGATAAAAAAGCTCCTCGAAAGTAGCGAGGTGATTCCGTACCGAGAGATTTTGGGCGACATAGAGATAGCCGAAACCGGAAGTACTTTCAAGGAGAACGCCCTTATCAAAGCTAGAGAGATTTACGAAAGAGTAAAAAACGATCCCCGGTTTAAAGAGGCGGTAATAATTTCGGACGACAGCGGTATTACCGTTCCGGCGCTGGGCAACGTTCCGGGAATATACAGCGCCAGATTCGCCAAAGAGGGCGCTACCGACAAGGAGAATCTGAATAAACTGATCAAAATGTTGAAATCGGCAGGTCTAAAACGGAGCAGAGCCTACTATACGGCCGCGGTCGCCATCGTGGGAGAGTTTGGCGAATATACAGTTCACGGCTGGATGTGGGGAGATGTGATCGACGAGCCGAGGGGAGAGAGGGGTTTTGGTTACGATCCTATGTTTATTCCGCTAGGATACAGCAAGACTCTGGGTGAACTGGACGATAGCGTCAAAGAAAAGATCAGCCACCGATCAAAGGCGTTCAAAAACGCGATGAGAGTTTTAAAAACGGTAGGAGCGAGCTTTGAGAGATAGATTTTTGCGTGATCTAAAAATAGTATACGGCTATATCGAAGATGAGCAGCGCTTTTTGCAGAAATTTTACGAAGTTTTAAAAACTTCCGAATCAGACGAAGGCGGCGAATCGGAACACTCGATTTGGCTTTTACGGTTTTTAAAAGCTCTCGATCTTCCCGTGGAGGCCCAGTCGAAGATGGCCGCCGCCACGAGAATAGTCTCTCTAAGAGAGGATATGCTCGTACAGTATCTCAAGGAGAAGGGTTTTTTAGAAGAGGAGATCGTTAAAATCAAGGAAAAGGCCTACTTGTGGGTGGCAGATTTTTATATAGAGAGATTCGAGAAACTTTTAGGCAAAATAGAGTCCAACAGGCTACTCAGCCCTTTTTACAGGGAGCTTTTAAAAGGGGCCCATAGAGTAGGTAAAGCCTTTAGCAAATGGCAGACCTCGTGGCACGCTCAGATAATAGAGGGGACCAATAGGGAGCTCTATAGGCTGTTTAACGGAGACGAAGAGAGAATTTTCGAGATGATAAACCAAAAAGAACTCTTCGATCCTAACGAAGAGGGCGCCGCGGCGGAGAGATCCTATTCCGTTTTGGTTTACGAGGATGGAGAGTTTGTGTCTAAACCTTACGCCGTGGCCTTTGAGGAGGAGGTTGATAGCGTCTGTTCGGAGATCGAATCCCTATTGGAGTCTATCGAAAACCTCAAAGACGAAGTATTTAGGCAGCATAAAGAGTGGATAGATTATTTTAGGGCCGTTTTGGAAGCTTTGAGGGAGAAAAAAAGAGAGAATCTTATAAAAAAGTGGTCCTTGGTCGATACTGCCTGGATGAGAATAACCGTACCGATTCAGATAGGGCATCCTCTGGAGTACTACGAGGATCGATACAAAAGAGCGGTGGCTCTTGAGTGGGACGTAAGAATCAGCGATCCTTCCTTTGAGGCCGAAATAATAAAGAGAGAGACGATCAAAGGCTACGAAGAGCTCTACGGTATGTTGGGATGTAAGAACAAAGAGCTGTTTGAGATCAGCAGATCCAACATAAAAAAGACACAGCTATATATCGGCCGCCCGTTTAGTTGGTACGGGGCGGAGTTCAACGGACTTTTTAGCGCCCAGGTGGTTCCTAACGACGAAAAGGTCAGCTTTTTGATGGGTAAAAAGATATTCGCTTATGCCGATATGGTTTTCGAGAGCCAAAAGAACAGACCGCGTATGAGGATAAAAACGGAGATTTTCGGTAAGGAAAAGGTAAAAAGATTCGGAGAGATTTTCAAATCCAAAGATAGATGGATGAAGATATACGAAATCAGCACCATCGGACACGAATTTGGACATATTATGTGGATAGACCAAAAGAGCGAAATTTCCATGAACAATTCGGGAGAGTTCAAAAACGTAGAGGAGTTCAAAGCTACCGCGGGAGGATTGGCTCTGTTCTTCGTAAACGAGCAGGAGCAGTTTATAGCCGATCTTATAGACGATCTCGTTCAAAGGGCGGTGGGGTTGATATCCTGGATGGAGACTCAGGAGGTTATGCCCTATTATATAGAGGCTCTGATACATCTTACGGCGCTGTTTGAGAGCGGAGTCGTGGATTTTGAAGATATTGTGGAAATAGATTATTCGAACTATCCGGCTCTAAAAGAGTGGTATCTGAAAAACTACGGAGATCTTGTGTTGAACTTTTACGAGCCAAAAAGAGATCCTTCAGCCTTTTTGCGTAAATTCGTATCAAAAGAGGGATCGATTTATATGCCTATAAATAAAAAGGTTAGAGATTTTGTTAGATATTATTGGGATCTATACAAGAAAATTGGTAGAGATATAGAAGAATAGTTAAATTTAATGATTAAATCAACTTGACATAACAAGACTAAACTTGCTATAATTTTGTTGAAATTTATAGTAAGGAGGTGCAAGATGCTACCCATGATAGATCCCTTCAAAGAGTTAAGAGATATCGAAAAGAGAATCTCCAGTATGCTCGATCTCGAAAGAGCGGCGGTTCCGGCGGTTTCCAAAGAGAGCGTATGGGCTCCAGCCGTTAACGAAAAGGAGGATGAGAAGGCATATTATGTAGAGGTGGATCTGCCAGGCGTGAAAAAAGAGGATATAAACGTGGAAGTAAAAGATAATATCCTCGTAATCAGCGGTGAGAGAAAGTTCAAAAAAGAGGAAAAGGACAAAGGATACGTTAGAACCGAAAGCTTTTTTGGAAGATTCGAACGCAGATTTACTCTGCCTGCGGACGCTGACGCGGAGAAAATAGAAGCCAAGGTTGAAGACGGGGTTCTTCACCTGATGATTCCTAAAGTGGAAGAGAAAGAGAACACCAAAAAGATCGAAATCAAATAAGAGGGCCGCTGAGCCCTCTTGGCTCCTTTTCCTACATAATCTCATTTTAATTCTGCATTTGATATACTATCACGCCTTCAAGATAATAATATTTTTTTTCGGCAAAGGATCGATATGCTTCTTTTCACTCCAGGACCCACTCCGGTACCGGAGAGCGTTAGAGCCGCCATGGCGAAAGAGACGATTCATCACAGAACTCCAGAGTTTACAGAGATTTTTTTGGATACCAGAAACAGACTAAAAAGATTGTTGAAGATGCAAGAGGCTTTGATGATAGCCTCTACCGGAACCGGCGCAATGGAGGCGTGCGTAACCAACCTATGTAAAAAAAAAGCTCTCGTGATCAACGCCGGCAAATTCGGCGAACGGTTCAAAAAGATCTGTGAAGCCTTCGGGATCGATTATTTGGAACTAAGATACGATTGGGACACCCCCGCGGAAGCGGCGGATGTCGTTGAGGCTCTAAAGAAAGATCCCGATATCGACGCGGTTTTCGTTCAGATATGCGAAAGTTCGGGCGGGCTTAGACATCCGGTAGAAGAGATAGCAAAAGCCGCAAAAGGCGTCAAAGAGGAGATTACGGTGGTAGCCGACGGGATTACCGCCGTAGGAGTGGAACCGATCGACACTTCGAACATTGACGCCCTGATAACCGGCAGTCAAAAGGCGCTGATGCTTCCTCCCGGTCTTTCGATGATAGGATTGAGCGACTTGGCGGTGGATAAGATCGGAAAAGGGAGAGGCTTTTATCTGAACATGGCCGCCGAGTTGAAAAAACAGCGTGAAGGAACTACCGCATATACTGCCGCCACCACATTGATTATCGGTCTGAACGAGGTTTTGTCCCAAATAGAGAGTATGGGAATAGAGCAACTTTACGAGGATACCAAAAAAAGATCCGAGGCTACGAGAGAGGCTCTCAAAGCCATAGGTCTAAATATATATCCCAAATCTCCGGCCGCGGCTATGAGCGCGGTAATAGACGAGGATGCCGAAAAAATAAGAAAACTTCTAAAAACGAGATACGATGTCAATCTAGCTGGCGGACAGGAGAGTCTAAAAGGGAGACTATTTAGAATAAACCATATGGGTTTTATTAAACCGTACGAGGCCTGCTGGGTCGTTAACGCTATAGAATTGGCTCTAGCCGATATAGGTAGAATTACGTATAGGGGAAAGGCCGCGGAGGTTTTCAGCGGCAGATATTTTCAGGATTAAAGATGATCTACGAACACGAGATACCAAAAGATGCGAGACTATATTTCGGCAGCGGCGCAAAATTAAAAAGGGATATAGAAAAGAGCGCAAGCGAGGTGTTTTACCGATACGGGTACGAGGAGATCGTGACTCCGCTTTTTTCTTACCATCAACACGGTGCCGTGGAGGATACGAGGGAGTTGGTTAGAGTCTCCGACGAGGAGAACAAAGAGATAGCTCTCAGAGCCGATTCCACAATAGACGTGATAAAAATAATCACAAAGAGGCTGGGAAATACCACGGATCACAAAAGGTGGTTCTATATTCAGCCCGTTTTTAGATATCCTACCAAGGAGTTCTATCAGATCGGCGCCGAGCTTTTGGGCAGCTCAAAAACGGATGAGGTTTTGGGTTTGGCCCTGGAGATTTTCGAGATTCTCTCTTTAAAGCCCGTTTTGCAGATTTCGAACATCAAAATACCCAAGCTTCTGCAGGAGAGATATCAGGTTCCTCTGAGCGTCTTAAAGAGCGTCAACGTTGAGTATCTCTCCAAAGAGGTTGGAGGCTGGGTGGAGTCTCTTTTGTATCTCAAAAGTCCCGAACAGATAACCGATTTATGCGAGGAGGTTCCTTCGGATATCTCCGATGAGCTTTTAAAGATCAAGGAGCTTTGCGATAGCGTCAGCTACGAAAAAATAGTTGTGGCTCCTCTTTTCTACGCAAAAATGAGATATTACGAGGATCTGTTTTTTAGATTTTTCGAGTCCAATCTAGAGCTTTGTCTGGGAGGAGAGTATATGGCCGATTCGATGGAGGCCGCCGGTTTCGCTCTATATACCGACAATATAATAGAAATTTTGCAAAAGGGTTAAAAATGAGAGCCGATCTGATAGTCGGAATTCAATGGGGAGATGAGGGAAAAGGAAAGATCGTCGATCTTTTGGCCCAACGTTACGACGTGGTATGCAGATATCAGGGAGGACACAACGCGGGCCACACCATCGTCGTCGACGGCAAAAAGATAGCGCTTCATCTGATTCCATCAGGTATACTAAACCCAAAGGCGTTAAATATTATAGGAAACGGCGTAGTGGTAAGCCCAGAAGCCCTTCTAAAGGAGATGGAACAGTTTGGCTCCCTAAAAGGGAGACTGCTAATCAGCGACAAGGCGCATTTGATCTTTAAATATCACGAGATGATAGACAAGGCCAAAGAGGCTCTTAGAGGAAAAAACGCCATAGGAACCACAGGCAGGGGAATAGGACCCGCATACAGCGACAAGATATCTAGACAGGGACACAGAATAGGGGAGCTAAAAGATACACGAAAGCTTTTTGAAAAGATCAAAGAGTATTTTAGAACGAACGAGGCCATATTTAAGGCGATGTCGATTGAGCTTCCGGGTGACGATGAGCTGATGGGGGAGCTGGAGCTGTATAGAGAGAGACTGTTGCCTTACGTTACCGACGTTACGGCCTATTTGTGGGAACTTATGGAAAAAAACAAAAGTAAAATCTTACTGGAGGGCGCCCAGGGAAGTATGCTCGATATCGATCACGGCACGTATCCATACGTCACCAGCTCCAATACCATCGCGGCCGGAGCCTGTACCGGTTTGGGTCTGGCCCCCAGAGATATAGGAAGAATTACCGGAATAGCCAAAGCCTACTGTACGAGAGTCGGCAACGGTCCATTTCCTACCGAGGAGTTCGGCGAAGAGGCCGAGAGGCTCAGAAAGCAGGGGGCCGAATTCGGGACCACTACCGGAAGACCAAGACGTTGCGGCTGGTTTGACGCTGTGGCCGCGAAATACGCCTGTCGCCTTAACGGTTGCGACGATATGGCTATTATGAAGCTGGACGTTCTGGACGGTTTCGAGAGAGTCAAAATATGCACGGCTTACGAATACGAAGGCAGAAAGATCGAGTACGTTCCTGCCGATCTGGAAAACGTAAAACCCGTATATCTCGAGATGGAGGGGTGGGAGAGCGTCGAAGGAATAAAGAGTTTCGACGAACTGCCCAGATCGGCTAGAAACTATATCAGAACCATAGAGGAGCTTACCGGTACCAGGGTTGCGATGGTATCCACCAGCCCTGACAGAGCCGATACCATCATACTGTAGATTCAAGGAGACCGGATGAGACTGAGACTGCCCCATGCGCCATACGTGGCCAACAAGATAGCTATAGATCTGGCAAAAAGCGGATTTGTTACCTTGACCCAGGGAGTTGAACCTGTGGCCAAAGCCGCCCAGGAGCTGATCGAGGAGGATTTAAAAAAGGAGCACTCTCTCGAAGAGCATGTAAGAGAGATTATAGAAGAGAACGAAGACGAGATAGAGTTTATGCTCGCCGATCCGAAACAGCTGTTTTGGATGATAAAAAAGAGACTGGCTCCCGATTACGACGTTATTTTAAATTTCGAAGACAGATTTAACCATCTTTCGCACAAGATACTCGATAGACTCTACGAAGAGGACCTGATAAACTACAGCGTTCCCGAAAACAAGGTGAAAAATCTGATATATGACGCTATAATAGGTTATATCAAGTTGTATGACGAGATAGAGGATATGGTCCTGGAAAAGATCTCCAACTATAAAAGAAAGCTTATTCCCGGTAGCGAAGAGTATGATCTGGTATTTCAAAAGCTCTATGAGGATGAATTAAGAAAAAGAGGGATGTTGTAGAAAGGATCGACGTGAAAAGAGTTTGGCTCTATCTGGAAAACGGGATATTCTTGGAAGGCAAAAGTTTCGGCGCGGGCGGAACTTCCGTAGGCGAGATAGTCTTTAACACATCTATGACCGGCTATCAGGAGATAGTGAGCGATCCCAGTTACGCCGGACAGTTTGTTACCTTTACGATGCCAGAGATCGGCAATGTTGGGGTAAATGCTGAAGATATGGAGAGCAAGGGGGCTTTCGCAAAAGGAATCATCGTCAGAAACTATCAACACAGATACTCGAACTTTAGGGCGGAGGCGAACCTGGACTCTTTTTTGAAAGAGTACGGAGTTATGGGAATCAAGGATATCGATACCAGATTTTTGACGAAGATATTGCGCGAAGAGGGCGCCATGATGATGATCGCCTCCACGGAGATAAGCGATCCCAAGGAGCTTGAAAGAGTTTTGAAAACCTCTCCGCGTATCGAGGAGATAAACTATATAAAAGAGGTTAGCACCAAAGAGCCCTATATGCACGAAAGCGGACTGTATGACGCGAAGAGATTCTGTTATAAAACCCCTCCTGAACCTAAAGCCAAAATTGCAGTCATAGATTTCGGGGTGAAAAGAAACATATTGAACCATCTCGCCGAAGCCGGACTTGAGGTTGAGGTACTGCCGTACGACTTTGATCCCGAGGATCTGGTAAAAAGATTCGACTCGGGAGAAATCGACGGCGTTTTTCTCTCAAACGGTCCCGGAGATCCGCTTATCCTCACCGAGGTGCATGAAAAGATCGGGAGGCTTTTGGAGGCTTCTATACCCATGTTCGGTATCTGCTTGGGGCATCAGCTTCTGAGCATATCTCACGGATACCCTACCTTCAAACTTAAATTCGGCCACCACGGAGGGAACCATCCCGTGAAAAACCTCTCCACATCTCGAGTCGAGATCACCGCTCAAAACCATAACTACAACGTTCCCGAAAACATAACGGAGGTGGCGGAAGTTACCCACAAAAATCTCTTTGACGGAACGATCGAGGGTCTTAAATACAAAAACAGGCCCGTTTTTTCGGTTCAGCACCATCCAGAAGCGAGTCCCGGCCCTCATGAGAGCTCTTATATTTTTACAGAGTTCGCCCGCATGGTAACCGATCTAAAAAGAGAGAGATCCAAAAGTTAACGAAATCTCTATTTGCTTTTTTTGCGGTGGGGCGTCTCGCCCTTCCTCTTTTTCTTCCGTTTAAAAATTCTTAGCTTTTTCTTGATAATTCAAGTTAGATTCAAGAGTTATGTGCGATAATCACGGAAAACTTAGTAACAGGAGTTATTATGAGAAAAACTCTATTGATTTCGTGTGCGCTTAGTTTAGCCTTGATGGCCGAAAGTATAGAGATTCAAAAGGTGGTTGTGGAGTCCGGGGTCTCTAGCGAGACGCAAATCGACGTGGATTCGGAAGAGATAAGGTTTACGCGTCAGCAGGATCTTGCGGAAATTCTTTTTGAGACGTTGCCGGAAATCAACATGGTCAGGGCCAGCTCCATAGGAAACGACATCGTCTTGAGAGGATTTAAAAGAGACGACATCAACGTCTTGATAGACGGAGCGAAAATCTACGGAGGATGTCCCAACAGAATGGATCCTCCCTCGATGCACATTAGCGCGGCGCAGATAGAGAGCGTCGTAATAAAAGAGGGTCCTTTCGATGTGGAGAATTTCGGAAGCATGGGGGCGTTGATAAACGTAAAAACAAAAGATCCCCAAAAGGGAGTCTCCGCCGATCTATCTTATACGTACGGTAGTTTCGATTTTAACAAAGTCTCTCTCAGCGCGAACGCCGGCGACGAGAAGATCAAAGCTCTCATAGGGTTTTCCAAAGAGTCCAGCAACCAGTATAGAGACGGCGACGGAAAATCTCTGGTGGATCAGCAGTGGAGTCAACTAGCGCCTACAGACGCCAATCGCTACCAGACCTCCTACAAGGACGCCCAAGCCTACTCCCGAAGCGTTATGTGGAGCAAGTTTTTGGTAAATCCGGCCGAAGATCACGAAATAAGAGTCTCTCTTTACAGAGACAAGGCTACGGACGTTTTATATCCCTCCTTTCAGATGGACGCGCAATTGGACGAAACGGCCATGATCAATCTGGACTACTCCGTGAAAAATATCGCCAGATACTCCAAAAGGCTGGATATAAAAACCTACTATTCACATGTTAGACACGATATGGGTACCGAATTTCGCCTTAGCGGTCTAAATCCGATGACCTATAGGACCCACAGAGTAAGAAGCACCGTAAAAGGGGCAAGAGTGGCCAACAGCTTCGATGCGGCGGATATGGGATGGAAAATAGGAGTTGACGGCAGCCTGAGAAACTGGAACGGAATGTGCATCAGCGAGCCTCTCGAAACGCCCAGACAGGTCAGAATACCGGACGTGGATACCAAAAACCGGGCTCTGTTCCTTGAAGGGATCAAAAGTTATCAAAAACTTACCGTAAAATTCGGAGCCAGGTATGACAAAACCGACGTAAGGGCAAACAATCTGGACGATCCCACGATAGTA
>Ga0256834_1002715_pt1 | contig 10976 bp, 9 predicted proteins | sample 4281140metaG_FD_190536 | JGI IMG/M metagenome (GOLD analysis project Ga0256834, IMG submission 190536) | Hydrothermal vent microbial communities from East Pacific Rise, Pacific Ocean - 4281-140 | ecosystem: Environmental > Aquatic > Marine > Hydrothermal vents | place: Pacific Ocean: East Pacific... | reverse complement strand
TGAACGATTGGCCAAACCTTGAGCACTCCCGCCTGATCCACGAAACGGTGAGGGGGCTTATTACTGCCATGGTCAATGATGTCATTACCCATACTAGCGAGCAAATTGAAAAGCATAATCCCCAATCGCCAAACGATATTCGCCGCTTAGACCATTGCATCGTAGACTTTTCTCCAGATATGCACAAAAAGAACGCCAAACTACAATCGTTTCTATCAAAGCGCATGTACAAGCACGAAAAAGTTTCTGAGATAATGCTTAAAGCGCGTCGAGTCATTTCTGATTTGTTTGAAACTTATATGGACGAACCAGACCGACTGCCTGAAAATTGGAATATTGCAAACTTACCCCCAGACCGAAAGGCTCGACAGATTTGTGACTATATTGCTGGGATGACTGATCGATATGCACTTGATCGACATAAAGATTTGTTCGATCTTGATCCATTGTTTCGATAATAAAGCGGCTGGTTGTTTGGTGCAAACAAACCCACCATTGTCACAATGAACCATTTTGTATAAAAGGCGCAGACTGTTTAGTATTTTACAAGAAATTTAAAAGACCGATTGGAAAGTTCTCCGATGAACTTGTTTACCCATTTTAAGGGTGTTGTTACATCCATTTTAAACGAATTAGCCGCCGCTGGTGATTTGCCACAAGGCTTGGACTTCTCCAATGCTGGTGTGGAACCACCGCGCGACCCTTCGCATGGTGACATCACAACCAATGCTGCCATGGTTTTAGCCAAACCAGCAAAAGCCAACCCGCGTGAAATTGCTGCAAAAATTGCCGCAAAGCTTTCCGAAAACCCCGATATTGATAGTGTTGAAATTGCTGGTCCCGGTTTCATCAATATGCGCTTGTCACAAAAATTCTGGTTGAAATTGCTTTCCACAGCTTTGGAACAGAGTACAGAATTTGGTAAATCTAATATTGGTCAAAACCAAGCCGTCAATGTTGAGTATGTTTCTGTCAACCCCACGGGGCCTTTACACGTTGGCCATTGCCGTGGAGCCGTTTTTGGAGATGCGTTGGCCAGTTTGCTTGAAGCAACAGGTTATGATGTGACGCGTGAATATTACATCAATGATGCTGGTGGTCAGATCAATGTTTTGGCAAATTCTGCTTATCTTAGATACTTAGAGGCCATTGGCGAAGACATTGGGGAAATCCCAGAGGGGCTTTATCCTGGCGATTACCTTGTTCCCGTAGGAGTTGCGCTCAAAGATGAATTTGGTGACAGTCTGAAGTCAATGGATGAAGACGAACGTTTGGCGATTTTGAAAGAAAAATCCATCGCTATGATGATGGATCTCATTCGCTCAGATCTCGAAACGTTGAACATCAAACACGAAGTGTTCTTTTCTGAAAAGAAACTGCATGAAGATGGCGGCATTGAGCAAGCGATTGAAGCGTTAAAACAAAAAGGCCTTATATACGAGGGCACATTACCACCACCAAAAGGCAAATTGCCTGATGATTGGGAAAACCGCGAGCAAACGCTGTTTAAATCAACAGATTTTGGCGATGATGTAGATCGTGCTTTGGTTAAATCAAATGGCGACTATACTTATTTCGCTGCCGATGTTGCTTATACAAAAAACAAAATCGATCGTGGTTTTAAACAACTAGTATACGTACTTGGTGCCGATCATGGTGGTTATGTGAAACGCCTTCAAGCGGTCTGCAAAGCCTTTTCTAATGATGACGTAAAACTGATTGCCCGTCTTGTTCAACTGGTAAATCTTTCAAAAGGTGGCGAACCGTTCAAAATGTCCAAACGGGCAGGGACGTTTGTGACTTTGCGCGATGTGGTTGAAGAAGTTGGCCCTGATGTGGTGCGATTTATGATGCTTTATCGCAAAAATGAAGCCTCACTTGATTTTGATTTACAAAAAGTGACTGAACAGTCTCGCGATAACCCCGTATTTTATGTTCAATATGCCCATGCAAGAATTTGTTCAGTATTTCGTAATGCTGACAAGGAGTTGGGTGCCGCGCTTGAATCAAAACCTTTAGATGAAAACATCTTGAGTTGCCTTAAAGATGACGCAGAATTAGCTACAATTAAGTCAATTGCAGAGTATCCAAGAGTATTGGAAGCAGCAGCCTTGGCACATGAGCCACACAGAATCGCTTTTTACCTGTATGATTTGGCTGGAAACTTCCATTCTTTATGGAATAAGGGAAAAGATAATTCAAATTTAAGGTTTATTGTTCAAGATTCATTAGATGTTACTATAGCACGGCTTGCATTGTTGCGAGCGATTCGCCAAATACTGGCAAACGGGTTAGAAATTCTTGGTGTAACACCAGTACAAGAGATGTAAGAGCGAAAGACGGTAAATGGCCGATAACACAAATAATTCTGGACGCAAAGGCTGGCGAGAGCGGGTTGGCGTCAAAAATGGAATGCCAAAACTGGCGGACGATTTTAAAACAGAACCAAAAATTTCACGCGGTCCTGCCGCAAACACAACGAGTTCTGGTGCACGTCCTGCACCACGCCCTGTTGCAACACCTGCTCCAATGGCACCAAGACGGTCAGTTACACCTGCACCATCTGCGCCACCACGTGCATCTGCACCTCAAGGTTCAGCAACGCAAGGCTCGGCTCCGCGTTCGGCGCCACCGCGCCCAGCACAGGCACGTCCAGCACCACCCAAACCACCTTCAGCACCTGTTAGTGTTAAGCCTAGCGATGCCTTTGGTGATCGTTTAAGAGCCCAACGAGAAGCCGCTGAAACTCTTGCTGCCAAGCGAGCGCAAGAAACACGCGATCGTTTAGCCTCTGGCGTGAGCTCATCTGGTGGTCCAAAATTCTCATTTGCAGAAGATGAATTGCGCGCGGCTCAAACAGAAGCGGCACCAGTTGAACAAGAACCAGTAGCGCCAGCTGCTCCTGCAGCACCACCAGCGGCTCCCGTTGCACCAGCAGCACCACCAATAGCCGAACGCCCTGCAGTGGCACCGCGCCCTGATTTACCTGCGCGCGCTCCAATTGGCGGACGTCCAGCACCGCGAACATATCAACCAAGTGATGCATATCGCCAAACACATGGTTATCGCGAGTTCGATCAAACAGGTGCACCAGCAAATGTGCCACCTAGAGCACCAACAAGGGCACCAGCACCGCATCAACCCGCAGCATACGACCGCTATGGCGCTGATAATGCGGCTGCACCAAGTCCTGCTGCGCCAAGCCCTTATGATCGTGGTCCGCGCTCATATACCAATGCTGAACCGCAAAATTATGCCGATGCAAACGATGACCTTTTTGAAAGGCCCGTTGCCCGCCAAACAGACCCGCGTTCAGAACTTCGTAATGAGGCACCTCATAACCCATCACGGGCAGGGGCCTCTGACTATACCGCCGCTTATCGTGATTATGACGATGCGTTCGATTATGATGAAGAGCCACGCAAAAAATCAGGCGTGTGGATTTTCCTTGTGTTGATGTTGCTCGTAATTGCGGCCATTGCGGCTGGAGCATACTGGTTTATAAATTTTGGATCAAAAATTGGCGGTGCAAAACCAGCATCGAATGTGCCAACAATTACCGCACCAGAAAAACCTGTGAAAGTAACACCTTCTGCACCTGATAATTCAGCAGTGCCGGGGCAGGTTAAACGCAAGAAAATTTACGATCGTATTCTTGGCGACCAAACGCTGGAACCCGAAAAATTAGTTCCAACGGAAGAAACACCAGTTCAGCCAGTAACGCCGGTGCCTAACAATAGTGGAACAGATGCTCCTACTGGAATTGAACCGCTTCCATTGCCATTGCCACCACCTCCAACGGTGCCAGGCCAGCAAGGTAGCCTTAGTGGAAAAACTAATAAGGTAGCCTCAGTCACGCCAGCGCCAACTTCGGGGCAGACAATGATTGCGCCAACGGCCAGCAGACCAGCAAACACAAAATCAAATCAGGGAGGGGGCCAAAGTGCCCCCTTACCTTTGCCGCCTGCAACAGAAACGCCAGCGAATGCGCCTGCAAATGCGCCTGCAGCGGCCAGTCCACCTGACATTGCTCAACCAACGGCATCGCAAACACCAGATGTAAAACCAGCGCCACTGCCGCGTTCTAAGCCAGCTATCATTGTTGCGCGTGCCCGCCAAGCTGCTGAACAAAGCAGGTTGGCTGCTTTGACCCGCAAAGCTGCACCGCAATTTCCAACAACTGGACCAGCTGTTGCACGGCCCGTAACGCCATCTGCCCCTTTAACAGGCGGTGGACCTGTTCAATTAAGCCCTGGAACCGCTGGCGGCACGAATTTCAATTCGGGAACAAATACACGCGCAGTGGTGAACCAACCAGCACCAACACAGCCAAGAACCAATATTGCAAGTTTACCGCAACCAACACAGCCGCGGACACCGCAAGCTGCACCCACCACGGGCGGCGGGTATGTGTTGCAACTATCAACATTTAAAAGCCGTGGAGGTGCAAATGCTGAGTACCGCCGCTTGATGAGCCGTCACAGTCGCTTATTATCAGGTCTTCAACCACAGATCACCGAAGCTGATCTTGGTGCAAATGGAAAATTTTATAAATTACGCCTAGGCTCACTGGCCAATCGCTCAAAAGCTGCTGGTTTGTGCAACTCATTGATTGCATCTGGTGAAAAAGATTGTCTTGTGCGCAAGCAATAATATCCTCACACTATAACGAATGATTCTATTCGATAGGTGGGGAATATATGTCGATTGGCGCAGTCATATCAGGGTGCAAAGGCACAAGCCTGACTTCACAAGAAGTTTCATTTTTTGAACGGACTAATCCGTGGGGGCTGATTTTGTTTGCCCGCAATATCGAATCTCCAGATCAAGTCAGCAGTTTGACCCAAGCGTTTCGTGAGGTTGTTGGCCGCAGTAATGCTCCTGTGTTGATTGACCAGGAAGGCGGCCGTGTACAACGCATGACCGCACCTCATTGGCGCAAATTTCCAGCAGCAAATAAATTTAGCGTTCTATATGATAGCGACCCAGTAAAAGCGCTTAAATATGTCCGGCTCATTTCCCATCTATTGGCAAAAGACCTTTACGATGTTGGTATCAATGTTGATTGCCTACCAGTGCTTGATGTCCCACAGCCTGGCTCACACGAAATTATTGGCGATCGCGCATACGGGGTTACTCCTGAACGGGTTTCCGTTATTGCCCGCGCCGCCGTTACCGGCCTAACCGAAGGCGGTGTGCTTGGTATAATCAAACATATTCCGGGGCACGGTCGCGCCATGTCAGATAGCCATTTGGCTTTACCCATTGTCGATACACCCCTTGAAGAACTCATTCATGGTGATTTTTTACCGTTTGCAGCTTTAGCCGATATTCCCATGGCGATGACAGCCCACGTTGTTTACACGGCAATTGACGATAAACAACCAGCCACGATGTCCAATATCGTTATATCTAGCCTCATTAGAGACAGCTTTGGCTATGACGGGCTGTTGATGACTGACGACTTATCTATGCACGCATTATCAGGAACCTTTGAACAGCGGGCCGCAAACGCTATCGCTGCTGGTTGTGATATTGCGCTTCATTGCAATGGCGACCAAGCAGAAGGCGAAGCCGTTGCTGAGGGCGCAGGAGCTTTAAGCGGGAAAAGCCTTGCACGAGCAGAATATGCCTTATCGAAATGTTGCAATCCACGGACATTTGATGTTGAGGCAGCAGAAGCTGCATTGGCTGAAATGATGGGCGAAACCGCATAGGTTTCACTTGACGTATAAAGTTTTCTGCGGACAAAAAATCAATATTTGCCCGAATCAATCAAATTTGAAGCATTATCTGCGGCTACAAGTGTCAGCATACACACGTTAACGCAGAGAAAAATTCGTGAGTGACGATAGCAACGAAAATTCAACAGAAACAGCAAATGCTCAATCTGTAGAAAACCCTAAAAGTCAGGACCAGAAATGGCCAGACGGAGAGGGGCCGTTACGCCTTGTCGAAAACGACAATGAAGCTGAAATAGACCCGACCTTAAAAGGGGCTTTGATTGTAGATGTAGTCGGTTTTGAAGGTCCGCTTGATCTACTGCTTGATCTCGCGCGACGGCAAAAGGTTGATCTTGCCAAAATATCGGTATTGGCACTTGCAAATCAATATCTTGATTTCATCAATAAATCCCAACGCATGCGGATTGAAGTGGCAGCAGACTATCTTGTTATGGCGGCTTGGTTAGCTTATTTAAAGTCGCGGCTTTTGGTGCCAAAGCAAGATGATGATGACGATGAAATTCCGGCCGAAGAATTAGCTGCAATGTTGGCGTTTCGCCTCAAACGGCTGCAAGCAATGCGCGATGCCGCAGCTCAGCTCATGGCCCGCAATAGATTGGGCGTTGATGTCTTTAATCGCGGGTCGCCAGAGCCATTGATCGTCGAAACAAAAACCATTTACGCCGACAATCTCGTTGATCTCATCAAAGCATATGCCACCAGACGTGAACAAAACATGGTTCACAACGACTATCATATTAAGAAGTTACCCGTTTGGTCGATTCAAGAAGCCCGTCAGACCTTAGAGGATTTAGTCGGTAAAATGGATAATTGGGGTCGCTTAGACCAATGGTTGATTGAATACCTTTACGACCCAGAAATGCGCCGCTCCGTTGTGGCATCTAGTTTTGCAGCAAGCTTGGAAATGGCCCGCGAAGGCAAGATTGAAATTCGCCAAGAAGATGCATTTAAACCAATTTATTGGCGCCGATCTCCACCAGATCCGATCGCTAACGATAACAATTCAGTACCTGCGTAAAGGTAATTTGGAGTAATAAACCCATGGTTAATAGTGTTAATGCTGGCAACGCGGTCCAAAAGGAACAACAAGTGATGTCCCAAGATACGCAAGATCCATCACGTGAGATTGCCGATGCAATAAACAACGTGACGCTGCATCCACAAGCTGACCATGGGCAGATGGTTCGTATTGTCGAAGCTTTACTGTTTGCAAGCGATGAGCCGTTAAGCGAAGAGTCGCTGTTAGAAGTGTTGCCCGATGGAACCGAGATAGCCCCCGTTATGCAATCCATTTCTGAAAGCTATGCTGAGCGCGGTGTTAATTTGGTGAAAATTGCCGATATGTGGATGTTCCGCACTGCCGAAGATTTAAGCTTTTTGTTGCGTCGTGAAGCAACCGCGCAAAAACGTTTATCAAAAGCAGCGTTAGAAACCATTGCCATTATTGCCTATCACCAGCCAGTTACACGCGCTGAAATAGAAGAAATTCGCGGTGTTTCAATTTCTAAGGGCACGTTAGATATTCTGCTTGAAATGGGTTGGGCAAAGCTGCGTGGCCGCCGTCGCACTCCAGGAAAACCAGTAACATACGGCACCACGCAAGAGTTTTTAGAGCACTTTGGTTTAGAAAACATTTCTGACTTACCAGGCCTTAGTGAACTCAAAGGGGCAGGGCTACTTAGCTCTAATCTACCATCTGGATTCTCAATTCCAATGCCACGTGATGAAGACGACCTTGGGCCTGATGAAATGGGCTTAGATGATGATTACGAAGAACCACCGTTGGAGATGCACCTTCCCGATTTGTCAGAAGATGAGGATCTAGGCGATGACAATGAGGGTGACGAGCCTCTTCGCTAGGCCTATCGTATAAAATTGAACTTTCTTTGCAGGAATGAACGGGTTTGCATGGTGAGCCTTGCCTCATTCCAGCACGAAAATACTTTAATCTATTAAAATGCGATACGCTCTTGAGTATTAAATTAGCGCAACAAGGGCACAATCAGGTGGAATTGCGAATGATTCTCGTGTAAACGATTCAGCCATGAATACAATGGCTAAGATTACAACGAGAAATAACAAAAAATCTTGGGGAACCAGAGGCACCGCCGCCATGACGTTTGGCGGCCGATTGGTTTTTGATAATGTTAGTTTGAGCTATGGCGATGTCCAAGCCGTGCGCAATGTATCTTTTGAACTTGAACCTGGCGAAATAATTTGTTTGCTTGGGCCTTCTGGTTGCGGGAAAACGTCTCTTTTGCGCTTGGCTGCTGGTGCTGAACAACCCAATGCGGGCCGCGTTTTACTAGACGATAAGGTGGTTGCTGATAGCACCACATTCACACCACCTGAAAAGCGCAACGTTGGCTTGATGTTTCAAGATTTTGCGCTGTTTCCTCATTTGAGCATTCTCGACAATGTTACATTTGGTTTGCAAGCCATGGATCGTTCGATCGCATTGGATGAGGGCCGCAAAGCCCTAGCAAGGGTAGGTTTAAGCCAATATGAGAGCAACTTCCCCAATGAACTTTCAGGCGGTGAGCAACAACGGGTCGCATTGGCAAGAACCATTGTCCCACGGCCAGCAATCGTTTTAATGGATGAACCGTTTTCAGGCTTGGATCAACGTTTGCGCGATAATGTCCGCCAAGAAACCCATTCTCTTTTAAAAGAGACCCGCGCTAGCGCCGTGCTTGTCACGCACGATCCTGTGGAAGCGATGGGTATTGCAGATCGCATTTTGTTGATGCGAAATGGCGAACTTTTACAGGTTGGCACGCCAGAAGAGTTATACCGTCACCCCGTTGATTTAGAATCGGCTAGGTTCTTTTGCGATTTCACCGAGGTTGAAGGTACGATCTCAGGAAATGTCATAGACACGCCTTTGGGGACTTATACTTTAGAAGACACCGTACCCGATGGTGATGCCCTTATGTTAATTCGCCCACATGCGATAACAGCGGCGGCGGCAGGGTCGAAAAAAGGGTTGACTGGCAAGGTCGTGCAATCAAGATTTTTAGGCGAGATCACCGAACTTTTGGTGCAGTTTCAAGAGCTTGACGAAGTTTTTATCAGAGCGTCAACCAAACACTTACCAAAACGGGGCGAGGTTCTAAACTTCACGGTTGATGACGAACTTGTTTTAATATTTGCATCTGACAGTACGCATACCCATGTTAAGGAACATGTGAGTTAGATCAAAGCAAGATGTTGCAGGGCGCACTAGTTTCTGCAATAGTGCGGACGAATTTTATATATATGGCCGAGGCAGGCTTTTTTTGGACATAGCCGCGGCAGGCGAAAGATTTTAAGGGAGTTAAGAGTAATGGGTGCGTTTTCAATTTGGCATTGGCTAATTGTATTGGTTGTGGTTTTGGTTTTGTTCGGCGGTAGCGGCAAAATCTCAAGTTTAATGGGTGATGTTGCCAAAGGCATCAAAAGCTTCAAAAAAGGCATGGCAGATGACGCTGAAGAAGTTGCAGAAGACTCTGTAAAGTCCATCGACAATGCTGCTAAAGAAGCAACAACTACAGTAAAAGAAAAAGCTGACAACAAAGCTTAAATCAAACGATTTTGGTGGCAAACTGGCCCTAACTTTGGTGTGGGCCGTTTGCACTAAGATGAATTAAAGGCATATCGCTATGTTTGATTTCGGTATTGGAATGCCCGAACTGCTAATTATTGGAATGGTGGCGTTAATCGTCGTCGGACCAAAAGACCTGCCTAAATTGCTAAAAACCATTGGCAAATATATCGGCAAGATCAAAAACATGGCCAGCGAGTTTCAAACTCATATTGATGATGCAATCAAAGAAACGGGCGTTGCTGATATTAAAAATGACCTTGAACAAGAACTAGGCGATGCTGGTGACTTCGACTTTGAAGCTGACTTCAAAAAGCAAGAAGAAGAGCTAACCAAAGTTTTTGAAACCGCAGCGGTCACACCTGGTGAAAAGTCTGCAACAAACAAAACTTCGGCTAAAGCAAAATCCAAAAAGGCTTCGAAGGCACCTGCGAAAAAAGCAGCCCAAAAAGCCACTAAGAAAACAGTCAAAAAAGTAGCAGCAAAAAAACCCGCAAAAAAAGCGGCTAAAAAGCCAGCAAAAAAAGCGTAAACGGCGGGGAATGATATGACCGAGACAGATTTAGAAGATTCAAAAGCCCCACTTATTGAGCATTTGATAGAACTGCGGACACGCCTGATCTATGCAATGATTGGCTTTATAGCAGCGTTTATCTTGTGCTTTACTTTTGCCAGCGATATTTTTAATGTTTTGCTGTTGCCTTATCAATGGGCTGTCGGTGAGGGCCAAGAAATTACGTTGCAATTTATCCGCGCTGAAGAAAAGTTCTTTACCAATCTGAAGATTGGTATGTTTGGCGGTATTTTCATTGCATTCCCAATCATTGCGACACAAATTTATAAATTTGTAGCTCCAGGCTTATATAAAAACGAGAAGGCTGCATTCTTACCATTTTTGGCAGCGACACCAATCTTGTTCCTACTTGGTGCTGCTTTGGTGTTCTTTTTCATTATGCCAACCGCGATGAAATTCTTCCTTAGTTTTGAACAACACGCAGGCGAAGGCCAAGTTGCGATTGAACTACAACAGCAAGTTGCTGGTTATCTCAGCTTAATCATGACGCTAATTCTGGCCTTTGGGTTTTGTTTCCAAATGCCAGTCATTCTCACATTGCTCGGCAAAGTCGGTATTGTTTCTGCTGATGGCCTTCGCGCAAAACGCAGGTACGCTATCGTTGGTGTGGTTACTTTGGCCGCGATTTTCACGCCGCCAGATCCATTTTCACAACTTGGGCTAGCCATTCCGTTGGTTGGACTGTATGAGCTTGCAATTATTGCCGTTGCGATGATTGAGAAAAAGCGCAATGCTGAAAATTCTGACCCAGGAAATGATGACGAAGAGCAAGATTGATTTCTCTGACATCTCTTAATTGATCTAACTGCGAACAGCGCCTATACAATCAGCAAACGATTTTAAAGATTCTGATTGGATATTGCATCATGTTCGACCCAAAGTGGATTAGGGATAACGCTGAAAATTTCGATAATGGCTTGGCCAGACGCGGTGTTGAACCGTTAGCCTATAAAGTTATCGAAATTGACAATGCTCGCCGCGCTCATATTGAAAAGCTCCAACAGGTTCAAGCCCGCCGAAATGCGGCATCAAAAGAGATCGGCAAAGCCATGGGCAGCGGCGATAAAGACCTTGC
>Ga0256834_1002713_pt1 | contig 10982 bp, 10 predicted proteins | sample 4281140metaG_FD_190536 | JGI IMG/M metagenome (GOLD analysis project Ga0256834, IMG submission 190536) | Hydrothermal vent microbial communities from East Pacific Rise, Pacific Ocean - 4281-140 | ecosystem: Environmental > Aquatic > Marine > Hydrothermal vents | place: Pacific Ocean: East... | reverse complement strand
CGAACGCAATGTATCAGGACTTCGGTGGTAAAGCTATTGAAGATAGCTTACGAGAAGGTAGTACGTTCGGTGGTGGAGTTGCTTATAAAGTAGGTAAATTTACACCTAGATTGCAAATTATGCAAGTAGATCGTAAAGAAGATGGTTTTGGTAACGATGCTGAAGATTCTTTAAACTACGCGCTAGGTCTTGACTACTCTTTAGGTAAAAAGACTCGTGTGTATGCAGAATACGCAATGCTTGATAATACTGATGGAATCGATAAAACTAAAGCAGAAACAAGTGCTTTCTCTGTTGGTCTAAACCACAAGTTTTAATCAACCACTGGCGTAAGTCAGTTTGATTAAGTTTGTTAAAGCCTCATCTATTTTATAGGTGAGGCTTTTTTTATGCTTATCCATTTGTAACGATTCAGATAGCCCCTAAAAAGGGGCAAATCAAGGCGAAAAATGTGAGTTTACACGTGTAAACAATCATTTTTTAACACAGAGTTGACCCTTTTTAGGGGCTATCTGAATCGTTACATCTATATAGGGACTTATTATGAAAAACCGACAATGCCAGCCGTGTACCGCGTGTTGTGATGGTTGGGTTCAAATTAAGGTTAAAGGGTGTGAGGCGTATCCCGGTAAGCCTTGTCCGCACAGTATGGGGGCGGGGTGTGATGATTATGACAATCGGCCAATTGACCCTTGTCATAAATTTGAGTGTGCATGGGTTAAGAAAAACAGCGTACTGCCGATAAATTTAAAACCAGATGAATGTGGTGCATTGGTGATTGAATCCATTTTGATTTGGCAAGGGATAACAGTAGACTTAGCCGTACCAGTCGGGCGAGAAATTCCAAAAAAAACCTTAACACAGTTAATGCAGTTGGCCGAAAAAAACAGGCGCCCGTTAATTTATCAACAACAAGATCCAAAGAGTAAGGTGCTTGAAAAAAATCCACTCACCTTGGCGTATGGCCCTCCCGCTTTTCAGCAGTGGGTGCTAGATGAACAAGCAAAAGGACGTGCTTTATGGTGATGTGTTAATCGTGTATAAATCACGTTGTAGAACCTCTGTTTGTAGTTTTGCGGATTCACAGAATAGAAGATTGTTTTATAATGAAAGTGAAGTTTATTGATTTATGAGCCGTTGTGAAGTGGTTAAGAGTTGGCTCATAAGTATTGTAAGTAGGGGTGCATTATGAAAGTCGTACATAAAAATAAAAGCGTTACAAAAAGCAAAGCGCACTCAAAAGAGTCTGGTTTTGTGATTTTGATGGGGCTACTTATCCTAGTATTGGGCGCCGCTGCGTGGTTTGGTAGTCAGGGGAATATTCGTTCTGAAAGTATGAAGCAAGACGTGCAGGGTGATTATGTTTCGGAGTTACAGCTGATAAAAGAGCGGATGTTAACCTACGCAATATTGCACCCAGAGCTGTTTGATTCAAGCTCTCCAAGTGGAGCACCAGATGAAGACCTTCCTGGGATCGGGTATTTTCCTTGTCCAGATTTGAGTGGAAATCAACAGTCTGAGACAGGTAAAAAATGTTCCCGTTCGGGTTCTTTGTATGCAATGGGATGGGTGCCTCAAAAAGTGGTTGCTAGAAACTTTTCTTTTTTATCCTCAAACCAACAGCTTGAAAATAGGCGGTATTGGTTTGCGGTTGATGCACGTTTTTTGGTGGATGGTGAGGCTTATCGATATTTTTCTATGGCAAATCGTTTTGCACCTTTAAATATAGACACGCCCTCTAAAGTTGATATGAATGACTTTAGAAATAATTGTGATACAAATCCAACCCCTACGTGTCAGTTTCCTTTAACGTTGGACGGAAAGGGGGATATTGTCATGGTGTTGTTTTATTCGGAAAAACTGGTTGATAATGAGGGGCGCTTTGTTCAAACTTTAAATGCACACTCCTCTATGAAAGCATACCTAGAGCAACCTGTGCTATTTGCACCTGCGGAGTACAATTTTCCGGCTACTCAGGGAGCTTTTATCTCTCAAGGTAATGGAGATTTTTTTAATGATGAAGCCATTCATATGAGTCGTTCGGAATGGGATAACGCTATACTGAACAATGGTATCGCTTCGTTTAATGATGAAGTGATTGCGATTACACGAGAGGAGTGGAATGCGGCTATGTTGAGCCGTGTTGCAAAAGATGTTACCAGCGGAGCCACCGCTACGCCTGGGGGTAATGGAATACCTGATTTATGCGAGTTGGTTAGTCAAGATAACACCACTGCTGGAAGAGACAGTTGGTTTAATAAATGTCTTTATAGGGGAACGCCTCCTAAGTATTCGTATAATAATGATGGCTGTGAGCAGGTTAACTTTCCTTTGGATAGGAACCCAGAAGGGCAAAATTGGCGCGGTGCGTTAGGGTGTTCTTGATGATTTATTCGAATAATAAAGCGAACAATAAAGGGTTTTCACTGTTAGAGGCTTCGATTGCATTAATGGTGTTGGTTATCTTAATGGTGACAACGGTTAATGTCGTTAAAAGCACGCGTGACTATGATCATTTGCTTGATAATGATGTTTATATGAAGGAGGTACGCAGTGCATTAATGATGTTTGTAAGGGTTAATAGCTTTCTCCCTTGTCCAGATTCCAATGGGGATGGAAAAGAAAATCGGCAGGGAGCCCCTAGTTTTGAGTGCTCAACAGATCAAGGTAAAATTCCTTATCTTGATTTAGGCGTAGCCGAAACAGACGCTTGGGGACAACCGTTATTGTATGCGGTGAATGCACAGGCGGATACTCCCTTTAGCCCAACAGCGCTTCAAGCGTCTGCTCGTTATTTTGATAACCGAAATCCGCCTGCGTTTAGTTTTGATACCTTTCCTCTTGGAAGGACTAGTAGCGGTAATGATAACAGAGGCATTGGAAATTATAGAGTATGCGGTGAAATTACCTCGTTGAGTCATGGTTGTACAAATAGTACAAGCAGTGATGAAATTCTTGAATTTTCTGCCATTGCGGTTGTGGTCAGCTTTGGACAAAATGGCGCAGCGGCATGGCATGCTTTTAATTCAAAAAACCGTGGTGAATTGAGCGATGCAGAATTTGAAAATGTAGATGATGATCAACAGTTTTGGAAGGCTTCTGGCAGTAGACAAGAAGGGCAAGCGTTTGATGACCAGTTATTTTGGATTTTGGGTGGAGATGTTAAGTACGCCATTATTTCATCGGGTGGTCAATTATAAGATGAAAAATCTTAACTGTTTAAGGGAGTAAATTATGATTAATTTAAAAAAACAACAAGGCTTTACCTTGGTTGAGCTGGCGGTTGTGTTGGCCATTGTGGCTGCGTTAGTCGTTGGCTCAACTACCCTCTTTACCGAACAAAAAGTGAATGTAGAACGGGATGTTAGTCAGGTTAAATTAGCAACGGTCAAAGTAGCCTTGCTTCGATTTATGGAAAAAAACGATTATTTACCTTGCCCTGATACCAATGATGAAGGCGACGTTGGGTTTGGATCAGAAAATCGTTTTAATGCTCTAGCCACCCTTACAACGCCTCCTATAAGTGTGGCGACTTGCTCAAAAAATTTTGGAACGGTTCCTTTTGAAACGATTGGCTTGTCATTAATGGATGTTAAGGATGCTAAGCGAAATTTATTTCATTATGCGGTCACTCAAGGCGTTTCTGTTGCCAATGATATTGCGAACTGTCCTGAAGACTCGGCGTGCTTTTTTAATCGTAATATCGCCCCTGCTTTTGACTTTAGCACCCAACCGATTGCTGGTAATTTAGGCGCTAAAAATTTGGAATTGTGTGCGGGCACAAATTGCGCGGGGGCAAACTTATTGGGTAAAGGAATTGTTGCGCTCGTGGTGGCTTATAATGATCGAGCAACGGCCAGTACTTTAAGCGCTGAAGAGGCTGAAAACCGAGATGGTGATGCGACCTTTATACAGCTCAGTGCCCCCACCGAGTCGTTTGATGACTTATTAATTTTTATTTCAGGGCATGAAATTAAGCGCAATGAGCAACGAGAGTTTAGAGAGCGTGCGGCTAATGTAAATGTAAATCAACAATTAGATGGAAATGATCTGGAAAAAATGGGAGATAACTCTTTAGGCGGTTCGGGAACCAATGTGGGTTCGGATAATGTAACTTGGGATAAGGTTAATCAAGTGTTTGATTTTGGTGAAGCCGCAGCAAACAAAGAAATCCTCTTAACGTATAAAACGCGTGCCGTTGGCACATGGGATCAACCTAGTTCATCTAGCTCAAATGTAACGAGTGATACAGCGACGGTGACAAGTAATGGTATAGCCGTTGAAGAGTATAAATATGATTTTACAGATAACACTCAAGACGGCGTACAAGCGGTTAGTTTTGTTGCAGGTTTTACGGGTAATTTAGAAACGAGAGATGTAAATGGAAACAAGATTATAATTAGTATTGTAAAAGGGCAAACTTATAACTCTTATGCAGATTATTGGGTTGAAGAGCGTGAGTTTATTTTACAAGCCGATGAAACAGGAAAAATTGATTTGGAATTTGCCGTTGGGACAACGGCAACGTATGAAACCATTGATTTTACCGATATTGAGTTGATGTATTACAATACACCACCACCTGTACCTGATTTTCCAGGGGTGTCGCCTATTTTGGGTATTACCCAGACCGACGGATTGGAGTAATGGCTATGTTTATGTATTCGATGAAACCACCTTTTAAACCTCAACAAGGCTTTTCATTAATTGAAATGCTCATTGTATTGTTGATTCTTGGTGTGCTTGCAACAGGTGCCATGTTTGGTTTGTCTGATTTTCGGTCTGTTCAGCATATAAAAGAGGGAGAGGGAAAAATTTATAATTTAAAAGTGCAACTGCTTTCTTTTGCGCAAGTAAATAAATTTTTACCATGCCCTGATACGGACTATGACGGGTATGAAGATCGGGTTAGTAATGCACCTGAGAGTGCTTGTAAAAGCAATGTTGGAACCGCGCCTTATATTGATTTAGGCTTGCCTCGAGAAGGTGTTCAAGATGCGTGGAGTAACTTTATTCGATACGCGGTTAATCGCCAAGTAAATGATTCAACTTTTATTTGTGATCAAGCGTCATCAGCCAGTTATTTTTGTCGTTCAGGTTTTAATGAGAGTTGGTTTACGGTTAACTTAACGCCTCCTTTAAGTGATGAACGCGGGGCTGGCAACTATTATGTGTGTAATAGCACCCCTTCTTCTTGCAATGGTTCATCGGTTAGCATAGCGTCTAATTTAGACGTTGAATCGGCCAGTGTTGTATTGGTGGCTTATAATGAGGATGGCTTTAAAACACTGAACAACTGTGCTGGTGAACAAGGTGCAAACAAAGAAAACTGTGATAAGGATGATGAGTTTTATCAAAATGGCGTAAAGTCATCGGAAGGTGCAAACTTTTATGATGACGTTGTATTGTCAATTAGTGGTTACGAAATTAAAAAAGCGTTGTTAGGTGAGACGATCGTTTGGGACAGCTATCCTAATAGTAGAGGAAAATTAGTTCCCACGTATGAAGATTATGACATTACGAGTGGCGCAGCCAACGGCGGTGCTGTAGGGGATGATTTAACGGAGATAGAAACCACGGGTGATGATGTTATTTTGGTAAGGCGTAATGTCGATACGGCTTTAGACTTAGGGGCAGGGGACGATCATATTGTGATAGGAAATGATTTGAATGCCAACGCAACGTTAACGACAGGAGAGGGATCAGACACGGTCTATATAGTGGGTATTGCTTATTCAGATGTATTGTTGGGCGAAGGGGATGATACCTTTGTGCTGTCAACTAATCTAACAGAAACGCTGAATGCAGGCTTAGGCAATGATAAAGCTTGGATTCAAGGAGATGTTGAATCAGGTGCAACATTTTTATTGGGTGATGGAGATGATGTGGTTTGGTTGGGTAAAAATGAAAAACAAGACGATGGAATATTGACTGCAAGTGGCGGAAGTTTAAGTGCGAATGTGGATGGTGGTGATGGTTACGATATTTTGGTGTTAGAAACGATGACCAAAGCGGAATGGGATGTTGATAGTATTTTTCAGTCACGTGTAGACTCTTTTGAATTGGTTGTTTTTAAAAACAATGGTACAGGTACCCGAGAGTATTGCCAATATTCTGGTGGCACATGTCTTTAGAGATGTGTGAACTTATTTCAGCATGAATGGAACTTAAAATATTGAATAAAATTCGAGTACTGCTTGTGGATGATAATCCTGCTTTGCGGGGAATGCTGGCATTTTCGTTAGAGTTAGAGGGCTATGATGTCGTTGAAGCAGACTCTAAATCCGAAGCCATTACACTGTTGCAACAGCAAGCTATTTGTATAGTTGTTTTGGACATGGGAATGCCTCCTAATCAATATACGCCTGAAGAGGGCTTGGCTGTTTTGGATTGGTTAAAAAAGAACCAACCAGACACCAAGGTGCTTGTGTTAACTGGGCAAGATTCTGAAAGTGTCTCTTATTTAGCTCTTAAAAACGGTGCTTTTGATTTTTTAGAGAAGCCCGTGACCGTTGAAGTTTTGTTGGTGGCGATTAAGCGAGCAGGTCTGTTTTCTGCTCAGGCAGTAAAATTGAAGCAAAAGGAAGGGGTGCAAAAAGTTCAACTAGAGGTCACGTTGGGTTCTGGGGTAAAAGGGATACGTAATCAGGCAGAAGAAAAATTGCTTAAGCAGGTGTTGGTCGATACGGATTTTAATGTACATGAAACTGCGCGCCGTTTAGGTCTTAAGCGTGAAAATGTATATTATTTGATTAAAAAATACAGCATTAAGCGAGCAGATAAACCTGAAAGTTTAAAGCAATAAGGCTAGAGAGTTGCTCGATGCAAGATTTTTTTATGCTCAGTTCTGATCCTTTTTTATTAATTCATTGGTTAGGGCTGGGGTTGGTTTTAATCGGGTTAACGCTGTTTTTTACCGCTTATTATTTTCGGCGTCAATCTAAAAGGCTAAGTAACGCACTTTCCGATCTTTACAGGCTGAATCAAACTGTAAAACAAGATGCGTTAGATTTTTTTGACCAATCATGGCCGATTTTAGAATCATTAGGGTGTTTGCAAATAACGGCGCACATAGGCTGGTTTGGTGAACAAAAAAAGGTTTGTTTAGGTGCGCCCTCTCTTGTGATGGGCAAGAGACAGTTGTTTAATATTGAAAGAGATGAGATGCGTTTTGATTTAATTTTAATCTTAAATCGAAAAGCGGCAGAGCCTGACAGTTTGTCTTTTTTAGTGATAAAAACCTTTGTAAGCATTCTTGAGCAAAACTTGGTTCTGAAGCAATCCGAAATCTTAACCTCTCAAAAACGATTGGAGCGTTATCAACTGTTTGTTCAGCACGAAATTAAAAATATTGCACAATTTATTCAACTGTTGTGTGAGCAAGTGAATCGGTTGCAACAAAAAAATACGAATCCAGCGGTACTTGATGAACATAAACTTCGTTTGATTGAACGGCTGCATCAAACATTGCCCATCATGGCGCAAAGGGCGCAAAAAACCATTTTGCACATGAAGCAACCGCTGTTAAAACATCGCTCTTCAACAGACATTAAACTGCATGTTTTGTTGCAAGAGGTCGTAAAAATGTATGACTTAGACGCTAAAATAAAAGGCGATGCAATCATTTATCTGCCGCTCCCTCTTCTAGAAGAAGTGTTTAAAAATATTTTAGGAAACTTTAGAGACCATGCCTTAACGGAACAGCCTCTTGATATCAGTGTGAATCAGAGCGCTCAAACCGTTGTGATTAAAATTGAATGTTTGCAAAATAAGCCATATAACAAAATGTTGGCAGAGCGGCTGTTTGAGCCTTTTTGGACAACCAGCGAAAGTGGCATGGGGTTAGGGTTGTTTTTGGCGCGAGAGCTTTTAAAGCAAATGAATGGACAGGTTACATTTGAGCAAAGCAAAAAACGGTTTGGGTTTTTAGTTCAGTTGCCTTCAAAAACAGGTGAAAGAGATGAATAAAATAATGGTTAAACCTTCTCAAAGAGGGTACACCTTGGTTGAAATGGCCGTGGTTATATTAATTGTAGGAATGGCAATAGGAGCCCTTTTTCAAGGCAGAGAGATGATTGAAAATGCACGTATAACGTCTGTTATTCAAGATTTTGAAAATATTAGGCAGGCGCATTATGCTTATATAAAACGGACAGGTCATTCTCCAGGGTTAGTTAGGTCACCAGCAACGGGTGAGGTGATGTTTGATCATTTTGTTGCAATAAGGGGGTACAGCAATAATAATTATTTTGCAGAGTTAATTGCCGAAGGTTTTTTGTTAGATAAAGAGTTAGCAAGTCAGAGTGCATTAAATGAAATTATTGTTCAAAACAGTTATGGTGGAGACTGGTCGGTAAGTTCCAGTGGCTATCCGTACTATCCATTTGATGCGGCACAGCTGTGTACAGAAGACTTGCCACTTCGTGCTGTTAGAGCAATTGATCAAAAAATGGATGATGGTAATCCACGTACTGGAAGAGTAAGATCACTAAGATTTACACCTAAAGCTGAAGGGAGTTATGGTGGGGGGTGGGTGGCTCACAGAAAACCTCTTTTAGTCGATTATACCGAAGAGAATGCTCCCACAAAGGAAGATCAATACATGGCATGTAGACTGTTATAAGGCTATAGCGATTTAGCTAGCCCCTGAAAAAGGTCAACTCTGTGTTAAAAAAAGATCATTTTCAGGCACCATCTGAGCCGTTATTTTACATGCTGATTACTCGTGGAGTCGTTATATAGAGGCTTAAAATAGATGAAAAAGTATTTAAAAAAACAAACAGGATTTTCTTTAGTTGAGATGGTGGCCACGTTGTTGGTGGTTGGAATTTTGATATTGGGAGGCATTAAAGGGCTTGAGCTCTATAAAAATGCACAGCTTTATCAGTTAAAATCGGAGTTTGAAGAATTTGAATCGATGGTCAATTCTTACTTTGTAAAACATGGCAGACTGCCAGCAGCACCTTCGGTACCTATTACGGCAGGTTCTTGGCAAGCTCAATTTTGGCAAGATTTAAGAGTGGAAGGTCTTATTAAAGACGGAGTAATAGACGGTCGCCTACCACGTCATGCTTTTGGTGAACCCGATACTGTATGGCTGGCTCAGCGCACGGGTGCCCCTGCATCAAATGGATTGTTTATTCGGTCCTTGATACTTTGTGCAACCAAAGTGAATGCGGTGCATGCTCAAGCCATTGATAGACAGTTTGATGATGGTAATGGCAAAACAGGTCGAATTAAAAGTGTTATACAGGGCAGTATTCTAAATGCAGACGGAACCGCCAAAGCCGCACTATGGCAGTACTTAAGGCAAGATAAACTGATTGATTATAGCGATAATTCAGGCCAAGAATGGAATGTGACGATTTGTCAAAAAGTAGCGAAATGGAAGTGATAAGGTTTTATTTGAAGATATCGAGCGCTCCTAGAAGGAGGGGGGTAAAAAACTTTTACTCTTTTTTTAATTTGTAAGCCTAGTTACTATAGAACCAAGTTTAAAAGAAATTTTAAATATTTTTTACACAATGAGGGCGTTACCATGAACACAGCGACAGCACAAAATCAAAAAGGGTTTACACTGGTTGAAATTGCCATTGTATTGGTTATTATTGGATTATTATTAGGAGGGGTGTTAAAAGGGCAGGAGTTAATTACTAACTCTAAGATCAAAAGCACCACGCAAGATTTAGAAGGTATTGCTGCGGCTTATTATGCTTATCAGGATCGTACGGGTCGAATTCCAGGAGATTCGACAGCAGCACCTGGTGACGGTGAAGCGGATAATAATCAACAGTTTTGGGATGATTTAAGAAGAGAAGGGTTTATTTCTGGAGCCTCAGGAACCGCAGCTCCTCGTCATGCGCTGGATGGAACGTTTGCTATTAGCCCTTTTGCAACTGGTATCTTTGGTGGGACTAAAAACTTTATTTGTGCAACTAATATTGAAGAACGAGTGGCACAAGGAATGGATACGAAATTAGATGATGGTATTGCAACAACAGGTGTTTTTATTGCTGAACTAGGAACTACTTCACCTTTAACTACAGCACCTACAGCAGACTATACTCAATCGGATGCTGCAACGGTTGTGTGTAAAGAGCTATAAATTTGAATCGTATTTTAAATACGACAAAATATAGTCTAAAACCCGCTTAAAGCGGGTTTTTTTTGTTTTTAGAATTGGTTATTTTTATGAAAAAATTATTGAATTTAGAGGCTTTAAAAAAAACAGGGGGATGGTTTTATTTACTTTTTATAAGGCACGGCCTTGTTGTTTGGATTGTGCTGGTTTTAATGACCACACTCTATGTTGGGCAAAACGAGGGTGGCAATGGTCTAAACTTACCGTTTAACATCGTCGTATGGACGGTGGTGTGTCTGTTTATTGTGGTCACCCTTGCAAAAATACTCTACTGCCAGACGCTGGTTAGTTCCAAGGTGGCTTTCTATTTCGTTACGATGTTACTGGCTATTTTTATATTGGGATCGGTGCAGGCCAATATTCAATCGGATACTTGGTGGATCATGGCGTTTGGCTTTTTGGTGTTGGCGCTGTTTTTATGGGCGCTGTTTCAGTATTCGCTTACGCAACGCCAGTGGGTTCAGATTTTAGTTACTTTGTGTGCGGTAGGGTTTATTCAAGCACTGATTGCCACGGTGCAAAGTCACGATGCTTACCGTATGGTGTATACGCTTATTCCTTACGAAGCGTTTCGGTTTAGTGGGGGTCGACCGCTGGGTAACTTTCAGCAAGTGAATATGTTGGCGTCGTTTTTGGCGTTAGTGTTAGTCAGTACCCTGTATTTAATGGTCAATCGCTCTTTTTTAACCGCCAGCCGATTGTTTAAAATTTGGTTGTTTTGTGGGGTGGTGCTCTCGTTTTATGTATTGCTGTTAAGTGGTTCTCGTGCGGGTTTATTAGCGTTTATAGTGGGGGCTGGCTGTATGGTGATGGCTTGCCAACCCATAATAAAACGCCATTT
>Ga0256834_1002712_pt1 | contig 10985 bp, 11 predicted proteins | sample 4281140metaG_FD_190536 | JGI IMG/M metagenome (GOLD analysis project Ga0256834, IMG submission 190536) | Hydrothermal vent microbial communities from East Pacific Rise, Pacific Ocean - 4281-140 | ecosystem: Environmental > Aquatic > Marine > Hydrothermal vents | place: Pacific Ocean: East... | reverse complement strand
GCACTTTTAATTTTTTTTTATGATAAAATCAATGACAGGATATGGTAAAACGATTATTCAATTGCCAGCAAAAAAAATTTCCATTGAAATAAAATCCTTAAATAGTAAAAATTTAGATTTGAATACTAGGTTTCCCGCAATTTACCGTGAAAAGGAAATCTTGATCCGAAGAAAACTTGCGAAAAAACTAACCAGAGGAAAAATTGACCTCTCTTTTTATATAGAAGCTACCAATGAAGAATCAACCACCCAGATCAACAAAGAAATAGTTGTCCATTACATGAAACAATTAGAAAAAATTGATCCAGATTCCGACAACCTTTCTATTGCAATGCGATTACCGGATGTTTTAAAAACGGTTAGAGAAGAGCTTGATGATTCAGAGTGGAATGAAATTGAAAAAAGTATTGATGAAGCTATTGTTTTGTTGGAAGAATTCCGAAAAGATGAAGGAGAAGTATTGAAACAGGACTTTATTTTACGGATTAATTCCATAAAGGAAAATCTGAAAGGTGTTATTCTCTTAGATGAAGACAGACTGGTTGCTGTAAGAGAAAAACTTTTAAAAGCAATAAAAGAACTGGAGGTAACAGTTGATGAAAACAGATTTGAACAGGAGTTGATATATTACCTTGAAAAACTGGATATTACAGAAGAAAAAGTAAGGTTGAACAACCATTTGGATTATTTTTTAAAAGAACTGGAAGGTACTGTTTCCAATGGTAAGAAACTGGCATTTATATCTCAGGAAATTGGCAGAGAAGTAAATACCATCGGTTCAAAAGCCAACTTTGCTCCTATGCAAAAACTGGTTGTTCAAATGAAAGATGATCTTGAAAAAATAAAAGAACAACTTTTAAATGTACTGTAATAATGGAAAAAAAATCTGGTAAACTTTTTGTTTTTTCAGCACCATCAGGATCTGGTAAAACAACTATTGTACATCATCTTTTAGCACAAAAAGAGTTGAATCTTGATTTTTCAATTTCTGTAACTTCCAGACCTAAAAGAGGTAAAGAAATAGAAGGTAAAGATTATCATTTTATCAGTTTAGAACAATTTGAAGAGCATATTAAAAAGGATGATTTTGTAGAGTGGGAAGAAGTTTATCACAATAATTTTTACGGTACTTTAAAGTCAGAAATTGATAGAATCTGGAATCTTGGGAAACACGTTATTTTTGATATTGATGTAGTTGGAGGGCTAAGAATCAAAGAAAAATTTCCACACAGAACTTTGGCCATATTTGTACAACCACCTTCTATTGAAGAAATGGAAAAAAGATTGCGAAACAGGCAAACAGATACAGAAGAAAAGATACAGGAACGTGTGGCAAAAGCAGAACGAGAATTGAAATTTGCAAAAGATTTTGATGTTGTTCTGGTAAATGATGATTTAGAAACAGCACAAAAAGAAGCAGAAATCTTAGTTGCTGATTTTATAAAAAATTGATAACTCTTCACTTTATCCTTTAAACCTAGTACTTATGAAAATAGGGCTTTATTTTGGAACGTTTAACCCAATACATGTTGGGCACATGATCATTGCAAACCACATTGCAGAATTTAGTGATCTGGATGAAGTATGGTTCGTGGTCACACCTCACAATCCTTTTAAAAAGAAAAATACTTTACTGGCAGATAACCATCGTTTTCAAATGGTGCGAATTGCCACCGAAGATTATCCCAAACTAAAACCTTCCAATATTGAATTCGGATTGCCACAACCTAATTATACGGTAAATACATTGGCACATTTATATGATAAATTCCCACAGCATCATTTTTCTTTGATCATGGGGGAAGATAATCTACAATCCTTTCACAAATGGAAAAATTATGAAACGATCTTACAAAATCATCATCTTTATGTATATCCAAGGGTTTATAAAGATCATGTAAAATCCAAGTTTCACGACCATGAAAAAGTGCAATTCATCGATGCTCCTATTGTTGAAATTTCTTCCACATTTATTCGTAAGGGAATAAAAAATAGCAAAAATATAAGGCCATTGTTACCAAATTCAGTTTGGAACTATTTAGATGAAATGAATTTTTATAAATAAAACTCATCTTCTAATTCATAATTTCTTTAAATCTCAAATCTTAGTGTAGCGTTTTCTTAATTATTTACGTATAGTTAGTATAGAATAAAATCCAAAAAATGAAATTTTTTCTTTTTATTATTATAGCTGTGTTCAGCATTATTAGTTGTTCAGACAATCAAGACGACTTTGACCTGACTAGCCTAATAAATAGTAACTTAGTTTTACAACTTGATAAAGGTATTTTTGATAAAATTAATAATAACAGAAAGAGCAACATTAGTGAAGGAGATAATTATACAATAAAGGAATCGAAAAGAGAGAGAGATAATTTACAAATTGTTTTAGAGTATAGTGGTGGATGTAAAGTTCATACATATGAAATTATTTGGGATGGAATTATCTATTCGGATGATCCGTGTAAAATAAATTTATTATTAATTCATAGGGGGAATTTTGACAATTGCGAAGCTTTAATTACTGATACTATTAATATTGATCTAAAGGAATTAATTGGTGATATTTCTTATAAAAATGATTGCGCCTATCATATATTTAGTTCTTATAATTCTAGTGAAAATCCTGATATAATAATTGATGCTGTTAACTAATTAATACTAATTTTACTCGTCGAAATATCTGGGCTAATAAATTATTTTGGAAGAGAATTTAAGTAAAAAAATATATCTGGAAAAGGTTTTAAATGAGTGCGAAAAGGGTAACGTGATATACCAGGAAACTCTTTATAAAGACTTTTACAGCTATACATTGAGTATATGCAGATTGTACACTTATTCTGATGGTGATGCTGTTAGTATATTAAATGATAGCTTTTTAAAGGTTTTTTCTTCCATTAAAAAAAAGAAATATAATAAAACGATTCCTTTTAAAAATTGGTTGCGAAGAATTACCATTAATACAGCAATTGACAGCTATAGAAAGAATTCAAAACATTTTCATCAAATTGAAATTGACGCGGCTGTACAAATACCAGGTCAAGACGATATTATTGATAAGCTAACAGCAAATGATATTATAGATCTTTTGGATCAATTACCGGAATTACACCGAATCGTTTTTAATTTATATGAGATTCAGGGATATAATCATAAGGAAATTTCTGAAAAATTAAACATTAGTAAAAGTACTTCAAGAGTGTTTTTAACACGAGCAAAAAAGAAATTGAGAATTTTAGTTTTTAAAAACTTTTAAAAGCAGATGATGGAGAAATTTGATAAAAAACTAAGTAATAGAATTAAAGAGGTTATTGGTGATCAAAACCTGCCTTACAATCCTGAACATTGGGAATTGTTACTCGATAAAAAGAAAAAGAAAAGAAATCATATATTATTTTGGCGATATGCCGCTATCCTACTTCTTTTAATTTCTTTAGGAAGTATGAGTGAATTCTTCTTTATCAATTCAAATCAAGGCGAACCAGCAAAACAACAAATGATTATCAGTAATAGAAACGATAGTATAAAAAAGGTGATTTCAAATGAAAGTGAGAAATCTTTTATTGTAAATGAAAATGTTGATCGTTTTATTGATATTGATACAAGTGCAAGTAAACCCAATTCATTTAATACTAAAACAATTCAAATAAAGAAAGTTTCTAAAGCGCAAACAAGTTCAAATAAATATTTTATTGCCAAAGAAAGTAAAAATATTAATTCAAAAGAAAGCTATAAGAATGATTTTGTTAGTGAAAAAGAAACTATAATTAAGGATAAATTGGATGTTAAAGCAAATAAAAATGATTTTGTAGATCAAAATATTGTTGCTGATAATGATTTAATAAATGAATCATTGAAAGATATAAATGAGTTGGTTTCAGAAAATACAAAAGAAAAAAAAGATCACAAAAAACCCACATCAAAATCAATCAAAATAGGACTTAATTTCTCTCCTGAGATTAATTACGTACAGGAGAATAATAATTCTAATTTTGGGTTCTCAGGGGGTATTTCAATGGATATTCCAATTTCAAATAGGTTTGATATTTATTCGGGAATGCTATATACCAATCAAAAATTTAATTCAAATAATCAGGCTCTTATGTATGACACTGATTCAGGAATTATAAATAATGAAAATAAACAGATTACATCTGAAAAAGCTATTTTAAAAGGAATAGAAATTCCAATCAATTTGAAATACAATTTTTCTGTCAATGATAAAAAAATATTTATTTCAAGTGGGATTTCTTCAACTTACTATTTTGAAGAAAAAGTAGAATCAAATATTACTGTAAACTCTAGAATAGAAACAACGATCAAAGATAGTTTTGGAAATAATATTGTTCAATATGAATTAGTACAAAGTGATGAAAAATTTGTTTCATCGAATGCGGGTAATTTCAATTTTGCAAATATTTTAAATTTATCCATAGGTATAGAGCTCCCTTTAAAAAAACAAAACCAATCTATTGTTCTTGAACCATATTTTAAATATTCTATCAGGCCAATAACTAAAGAGAATATTGATTTTTCAAGTGCAGGGATATTCCTGCGTTATAATTTTAGTTTTTATCGAAAATAGTTTTATTTTGCTGTAGCGGATTGCTTTTTTTATACGTATTGTATATATAAACATATAACCTAAAACTATGAAAATTTTATTTACAACGCTGCTCTTTTTCATTTTTACTTTTTCAAACCTTATTGCTCAAAATGATGATTATTCTAAATGGTCTGTAAGATTGAATGCCACAAATACTTTTACCAATGAAAGCGATCCTATTGAAGGAGGAGACCTGGTAATGGACAATTCATTTGGTTTTGAGGTTGGTGTCAAATATTTTTTTAGTAAGAATCTTGCTACAGAATTTACCTTGGGAAACTCAAAACATACTACCAGAATCCAATATGCTGATTTTGAACAGCACAGATACTCCATTGGGGATGTCAATATGACTCCATTTCAATTAAATTTTCAATACCATTTTGTTTTGAATCATTTTAGACCCTATGTTGGAGCAGGAATAAACTATACTTTCTTTTATGTGGATGGAGAAGAAATTGCCGGAGGAGTTCATGGTGGTAAATTTGATAGCTCTATTGGTTTTACTTTACAGGGAGGTGTAATTTATGATATTAGTAACAGGTGGTTTGTTAATTTTGATATCAAACAAATGTTTATTTCAACCGATATGACTACATATGAAGGATCTTGTGATACAACTGATAAATCTATACAAACTAAAACGGCAATCCCTTGTCCTGATTATCAAGTGGAAGAAATAGTAAACAAAGTAGATATAAATCCTTTGTCTATAGGCGTTGGAATTGGTTTTAAGTTTTAATAAAACAAATCCATTATTAATTATTGTTATTCATTCAATTTAAGCAAGCTCAAAAAAGATGTATATTTGTCTTACTTTTTGAATAAATAATGGAGCAAAAAAAGAAAAAGAGTTATCTGAAAGAAAAACTAGTATTTAAATACAGAATCGTTGTATTAAATGAAGACACTTTTGAGGAAAGGTTTTCTTTTAAACTCAACCGGTTGAATGTTTTTGTATTTGGAGGCCTGTTCTCTATCTTATTGATTGGATTGACTTTTCTAATCATTATGCTAACCCCCTTAAAAGAATATATTCAGGGATATTCCTCTACAGAGCTCAAAAAAGAGGCTACCAATCTGGTATATAAAGTAGATTCTTTGAATAGAGCTCTTTCTGTCAATAATATATACATTGAAAATATTCAAAAAGTTTTAAAGGGAGAGATCAAAAGAACCACTTTTAATAAAGACTCTGTTTTTAAACAGATGAAAATTGAAAAGATTGATTTTGCACCTTCTTCTGCTGATTCAGCTTTCCGACAAGAAGTGGAGCTGGAAGATAGATACAGTGTTTTTGAAGAAGCAACCAGAAGTAATGATATTGTATTTTCTTCTCCAATCAAAGGTAAGATAACACAAGCTTACGATTCTAAAGAAAAACATTTTGCCATAGATATTGCTGTTGATAAAGATACACCAGTAAAGGCAGTTGCTGATGGAACAGTTATATTTAGAGGATTTACTGCCGACACTGGATATGTTATTTTAATTGAACACAATCAGGGATTTATATCGGTTTATAAACACAATGCTTCTTTGTATAAAGAGCAGGGTGATCTGGTAAAGTCGGGGGAAGTAATCGCAAATGCCGGTTCTACAGGTACTTTTTCAACCGGTTCACATTTACACTTTGAACTATGGAACCACGGTTATCCGGTAAACCCGATAAACTATATCAATTTCAATTAATACAAGCTCTACAGAGTTTTTAAATTTATAAATCATTCGTGTTAAAATCATTCTTTGCTAAAATATATGCCCATCAGATAGCCCGTAAAGTCCAAAAATGGGTTGACAAACCTATTCAAACACAGGATAAAGTATTTCAAAACATTATTTCTCAGGCCAAAAATACTGCTTTTGGTAAAGATCATCAATTCGATCAGATAAAATCTTATGCTGATTTTGTAAAGCATGTTTCAGTAAGAGATTATGAAGCCCTGAAACCTTATGTTGAGCGTATTAAAAACGGAGAATCAGATATTCTTTGGAAAGGAACACCTTCCTATTTTGCAAAAACATCGGGAACAACATCCGGTGCAAAATATATTCCAATTACAAAAGAATCTATGCAATTTCAGGTAGAAGCAGCAAAAGAAGCACTACTTCTTTATATTGCCAATACCGGTAATGCAGATTTTGTTGAAGGGAAAATGATCTTTTTACAAGGAAGTCCGGTTTTAGATGAATCTGATAAAATAAAAACAGGTAGATTATCAGGTATCGTTGCTCATTTTGTACCGTCTTATTTACAAAATAACAGAATGCCCAGCTGGGAAACCAACTGTATTGACGACTGGGAAACCAAACTGGATGCAATAATTAAGGAAACACTGAAGGAAGATATGCGTCTGATCAGTGGAATCCCATCCTGGGTACAAATGTATTTTGAAAAACTAAAAGAAAAAGAAGGTAAAAGTGTTGGTGAGATCTTTCCCAACTTTAATCTTTTTGTTTATGGTGGTGTAAACTACGAACCTTATCGCCAGAAAATGGAAAGTTTGGTAGGAAAAAAAGTAGATTCCATTGAATTATTTCCTGCATCAGAAGGTTTCTTTGCTTATCAAAATAGCAATTATGATAACAAAAATGCTAAAAAGAAAGATGGCATGTTATTATTGCTAAATCATGGTGTTTTTTATGAATTTATTCCTGCAGATAAGTTTTTTGATGAAAATCCTACAAGAATCAGCTTGAAAGATGTAAAAACGGGTGTAAACTATGTACTCATCCTTTCAACCAACGCAGGACTCTGGGCTTATAATATTGGTGATACGGTTGAGTTTACTTCGGTCGATCCTTACCGGATTATTGTAACCGGCAGGATAAAACATTTTATTTCTGCTTTTGGTGAACATGTGATAGCCAAAGAGGTAGAAAGTGCTTTACAGGAAGTTGTGCAGGGTACTGATATTAAAATCAATGAATTTACTGTTGCTCCACAGGTAAATCCGCCTGACGGAGAATTGCCTTATCACGAATGGTTTATGGAGTTTGAAACAGAACCAGATGATCTTATTGCTTTTGCAGAAAAAATTGATCAGTCAATGCAAAAACAAAATACTTATTATTTTGATCTTTTGGATGGAAAAATTTTACAAACCTTAAAAATTAGCAAGGTTGCAAAAAATGGATTTCAAAATTATATGAAATCTGTTGGAAAACTTGGAGGACAAAATAAAATTCCTCGTTTGGCAGATAACCGAAAAATTGTAGAGAAACTGGAAATCAAATAAGTTTATGAGAGTTGTATCTGTAAATATTGGAGAAAAAAAGACTGTTACCTGGAAACATAAAACCTATGAGACCGGTATGTTTAAGTATCCTGTTGATGGTACAATATTTTTAGGAGAGGAAGATGTAGAAAATGATTATGTCATTGACCGCAGATACCATGGAGGTATAGACAAAGCAGTTTATGCATATGGGGAGAATCATTATGCTTTTTGGAAAAACCTGTATCCTGATCTTGCTTTTAGTTACGGTATGTTTGGTGAAAACCTTACTGTTGATCAATTAAATGAAGAGGAAATTTTTGTTGGTAATATTTATCAGTTAGGAGAAACGAAAATTCAGGTTACCAAACCTCGTGAACCTTGTGTAAAACTGGGAATAAGATTTCAGGATGCAAAAGTGATCAAACAATTTTGGAATACTACAAAAAGCGGTGTGTATTTCAAGGTTTTAGAGGTTGGTAAAGTATCAAAAAAGGACACACTAATCCTTTTAGAAGAAGCTAAAAATACGCCAACCATTGCTGAGGTTTACAACACAAAGGCCAGATTAAAGCAATAACTCTTATAGATCCTGGTCTTCTCCAGAAGTCGCATCTCCAGGTAAAGGTTCAATGATCTGATTACTTTTCTTATTAGAAATATTTTCCTTTTTCTCTGGTTTTACCAAAGCGGTTGTTTTTTTTAACTGAACTGGCATATCCTTGATATAAATATCCTGCTGTGGGAAAGGAATTTCAATTCCAAGCTCTTTAAACTTATTATAAACAGCGATAGAAACATCACTCTTCACCTGTAGACCAATTTCATAACTTACCCAAAAACGCAATTGAAAGTTTAATGAACTATCACCAAAATCACTAAATAATACTTGAGGAGGAGGATCTTTTAATACATCATTATTCTCAGAAGCAATATCTGAAAGGATTTTCAATATCTCATTTGGATTAGATCCATAAGTGGTTCCAATCAATATTTCAACTCGTTTTATATTGTCTGATAGCGTCCAGTTGATCAGATCATCTGCAATCAAATTATTATTAGGAACCACAACCTCTGCACCATCAAAAGTACTTATTGTTGATGAGCGCACACCAATTCTTTTCACTGTTCCAAGTAAATTATTAACTTCTACTGTATCGCCAGGCAATATCGGACGTTCAAAGACCAGTATCAAACCCGAAACAAAATTAGAAATTACTGTTTGTAAACCAAAACCAATACCTAAACCAAGTGCTCCTGCCATTAAATTGAATTTCCCTAAATCAATACCTAGTGATGATAAGGCTAAAACAAAGCCAAAACCAATAATAAAATATCTGATTACCAAAGAAATAGCAGATGGAATTCCTTTTGGTAATTTTAAAAATTTTAATGTTTCTCCATCTAAAGTAAAAGAAATAAAACTGGTTATTAGAAAAGAAATGGTTAGTATTAAAATAAAAATTAATATAGATCCGATTGTAAAAGTTACGGTTCCTATTTGCAATGGAGCAGAGAATTTTATAGTTAAATACTCTGTCAAAGGTGCCCAGAGATCAATCATATTAAGAAAAAAGAAAATCCAGTAGATCAATACTACCACTCTTATTGCTGTTAAGGCTCTTTTTTCAATTTTGAATTTAAGATCAGGATCAAATGATTCTCTTTTTGAAAAATGATTGTGAATTAAGCCAATGACAACTCCTCCAGAAATCATTAAATATCCATAAAAAACAACTGTAATTACAGCACTGTGGACACTAATTCTAATTGCCATTTCAGCAAGGTTTGTGTATCCCAGAATATTTGATACAATAGAAATGATGCCCATAAAATATAAAACAGGTGTTACTCTAATCAAAAATAAACCAAAATTTCCAATTTTCATTTTTCTGGTTTTCTGGTAAGGATAGGTAAAAACAAATAGCAATATTATTAAAAATACAGCTTCTAAAATCAAATAAAATCTATACTGGACAGGACTAAACCATACATAACTCTTAATAATATCAAAAATAAAAAGTAAAATAATAGCATATATTACTTTCTTGAACCTTTTGAATATGAAGGGCTGAACCAAAGGAACTGATGCAATCAAGATCATTAACAATAAAATCTGAATAAGTAATATAGGTGCTGCCTTGAAAAAGAAGTAGGCAACGAATAACGACATGTATACAATAGATGATACAGAGTGATTTAAAACAACATCTTTGGCATTTTGAAGGTCTTTATCCTGTTCATTAAATGAGTGATTCCGATATGTTTTTTTTAAAAATCTGAACAGCAAAATAATTAAAACAATTGTAATCAGGAACAGATAGATACCGTTTTCATTATTTATTATCAAACTGAAAACACCCGTGAGTTTTTTAGGAACAGTTTCCATCAGCACTTTTTCAATTTCGATATCATCCTCTGATTGAAACGATGTTTTCCATAGTGGCTGATGACGTAAATGAAAAACGTTATAAACTTCTGATTTTTTTAAATCACTCAGTTCTTCAATTACATTATTTACATATGTTTTTTGTTTATTTACCTTAGATTCAAGGCTTAAAAGTTTGTTTTTTTGATTAAAAATAGTCTTTTGTACCTTTTTAATTCTAAACCAAATCCTTTTAATATTATTTAAAACTTCGTAAGGAATTTTTTCAGAAACAGCAGCCTTATAAGTAAGATTCCAGGTTTGTTCCATAAACTCGCCTTTCTCAATAAATATTGCATAATCATCTTCTTGTTTGCTGATTGTGTTTTCCCAGTTTTCAAAATGTAAATAATAGTTTTCCCAGTTTTTTATTAAATATGTAATTTTTTGCTTATTGGGGTTCCCTTTGATATAAGCCTGTGTTTGTTTCTTTTGTTTTTTTATATAGCTAATATATTCTGGTAGCAGAGAATCAATTTCTTTGATACTACTTATACGTTTAATTCTGGACTCTATTTTCTCCAGCTCAACGTTTGATTCTTCAATTTTTTTTACAACGTTGGTCATTGGAATAGCTACCGGTTTTACAACACTTGTGGTATCCAGAACTTTTTCAATAATATTATTTTGTGTAAATGATAAAAAAGGTGCTAAAAAAATAAGAAAGATTATTATTTTTTTAAACAAAAAGATAGATCTGACCTGCATAATTATTCCTTACATTATAAAAAAC
>Ga0256834_1002711_pt1 | contig 10987 bp, 10 predicted proteins | sample 4281140metaG_FD_190536 | JGI IMG/M metagenome (GOLD analysis project Ga0256834, IMG submission 190536) | Hydrothermal vent microbial communities from East Pacific Rise, Pacific Ocean - 4281-140 | ecosystem: Environmental > Aquatic > Marine > Hydrothermal vents | place: Pacific Ocean: East... | reverse complement strand
AGAGTATTTTGTCCTCTTTTATGATATAGATCGCCTTAATCGTTCCGGAGGAGTTTTTCAGTCTGTCTAGATAGTTGGATATCATCGATTTGGGGAAATTGTTGTCCTCTATTAGCAATTTCACGGTGTTTAGGGTTTCGTAGGCATGCTCAATAAAATGCTCTTTGATAATATCTTCGGTATAGCTTTTTACAAAGAGCATGGTCGCCGTAAACAGAAAAAAAATGGCCACGAAAGTGGCTATAAAAAAGCTCTGCAGTCTGAACTCTCTCATTTGACATCGTTTTTTAGGATTTTGATTTTTTGGCTGTGAAGATATTTTAGCATTTTTTCGTCAATTCTGTTAACCCACAAGATCTCTTTTGAGCTTCGTATGAAATCTTCGAAGCTCTGGCCTTGAAGATACGGCTTGACCGTTTCGTAAAACTCCCTGGGGTTTTGTTTGAATCTGTCGTAAGCCCGCCAGAAGGCGCTCTGCAATTTTTTAATGGCTTTGGTGTCTATGGAGTTTGACTCGATAAATAGAGCGTCTATGATATAGAGGTATTCGATTAGCTCTTTAGAGGAGGAGATCTGGTGAAATCCTCTCTTTTTTAGGAGCGAGGCGTAGGGTTCGTAAGTGACTATTATTGCGGGATAGGGAAGGCGGTCAATTTTTAAAAACTCTTTTTGGGTACCGTTGATTTTAGTAATTTCGGCTTTGATTTTATATTTTTTCAAAAACGCTTCCAGTAGATCTTCGTTCACTCCGGAGATCTCCAGATAAGCTTTGATTTTCGGTGCTTTTTTCAAAGTTTCAAGGGAGACGTTGGAGACTATTTTGTCGGCGCCGTAGGAGATATCGGTAACAAAAGCCAAAAGACATTCCGCCATATCCGGATCGGATCTAATTTCGTACTGTGTACAGAAAATGCCCTGGACCAGATCCGTTTTGCATAGCAGTTTGCTCTCGCTAAGGGAGTTTGTCCATTTTAGTTCAATCTCTTTTTCCTCTATCCACCCCTTTTCCTGTGCGTACGCTATGGGGGTGTATCCTATCCAGCTGTTTACTGCTATTGAAAGAGGCTCTTTGGGAGGCGGCGAACATGAGGTGAACGTCAGTAGTACGATAGCCGAAACTATCCATTTATACAGAGCCATTTTTTACTCTTTTTTGAGAATCCTTTCCGCGATAAAACCGGCACCGCCTTTTTTGGCGATGGAGGCAAGCCTCTTGCTCATCTCCGTGGGAGAACGCTCCATTATATCCAAAAACGCTCCTTCATCGCAATTTTTCATGATTATCGCCGCTCCTCGTTCGGCAAAAAAGCGGGCGTTTAACTCCTGATGGTTTCGGGCGGCGTAGGGATAGGGTATAAAAATGGCCGGCAGAGCGTTGGCGGCCAGCTCCCACGCCGTTCCGGCTCCCGCCCTGGATACCGCGATGTCGGCCAAAGCCAGTTTTTTTTCGATTTGGGAGCAAAAAGGAAATATGTGGGCTTTAATATTTAGTTTTTCATATTCCAGTTTTACTCTTTCGTAATCTTTATATCCGGTTTGATGGAGTATCTCTATACCCATTTTTTGCAGTTTGGAGGCCAGTTTTAAAGCGCAGTCGTTTATCTGGCGGGCTCCTTGGCTGCCTCCTAAAAATATGACTCTTTTTATTTCGGTTCTTATTCTGGAGGTTTCGAAAAATATATCCCTGATCGGGTACGGATCGTAAGGTTCCATAAAGGAGTTGAAGACCCTTTTTGCGAAAGGTTTTAACAGGGCGTTCAATCTGCCGTAGACGGAGTTTTGTTCATGAACGTAGAGGTCTATGCCGGCGAGTATTGCGGCGAAGGAGGCCGGCGCGGCCGAATAGCCTCCCACGCTGAGGAGAGTCTCTATTTCGTTTTCTCTTAAAATTTTCAGCGCCTTTTTAGTCAGCTTTGCCGTCGAGATCAACGAAGCCAGTTTCGCCGTGCCCTTTTTGTCCACTACGGTTTGGCTGGGTAGAAAAATTTTTTTAGAAAAACCGCGTTCCTCTTTGAACCACTCTCTCTCCTGTCCCCTTTCGGAGCCTATATAGAGCGGTTTGATACCTCTTTTGTCGAACTCTTCCATCAGAGCTTTGGCTACGGCGAGATGTCCGCCCGTTCCGCCTCCGGTAATGGCTATTCTCATTCGGGACTCTTTTTGTAGGCTTTTTTACTGATCATCAAAACCAGTCCCAGAGCTATGCCGTTGGCTACCATGGCGCTTCCCCCGTAACTCAGAAAGGGCAGCGCCAAACCCTTTATCGGAATCAGTCCGCTTATTCCCAGAGTATTTATCAAAAAGGAAAATCCCAGCAGAAGTCCAATTCCAAGACAAAAAAGATAATCCAGTTTTTTAGGACTCCTGTTGGCGATTTTAAAAATTCTGTGGATCAAAAGGGCTATCAAAAGAGTTACGGCGAACACCCCAATAAAACCCAGCTCTTCGGCGATTCCGGCCATTACGAAGTCGGTATGCACCTCGCTGAGAAAACCGAGCTTTATTATCCCCTCTCCCAGTCCGGTTCCCGTAAGGCCTCCGTGATGGATGGCGTTGAGGGAGTTTGAGACCTGATACGGTTCAGGAGCGTTTTCCACTCTCAGTTTTTCCGCCAGAAATTCCGGCATTAGGGATAAAATTCCGTTTTGAACGTGAGCCCACCACGAAAGTATTCTGTTTATTCTGTGCTCCGATAGAAAAATGAATATTACAAACAGAACCATCGCAGAACCTATCAGAGTCAAAAAAAGGTTAAAGCTTCTTCCGGCGAAAAAGAGCATAAAACTCAGTGTCAGCCCAAGAACCATGACCTGTCCCAGATCGTTTTGAAAGACAGCTATCAAGACGACCACGAACAGAAAAACCACTAGATAGGGGATGACCATTTTGATCTCTTCTAGAAGTCTGCTTTTTGGTTCGTGTTCGGCGAATTTTCTCGAAAAACTCCATGCCAGAAAATAGACAAAACCTATCTTGAAAAACTCCACCGGAGCCAGAGAGAAGCCGGGCATTCTGATCCACCGTTTCGCCCCGCCGGCGCTGGTAACCATCGATGAGGGGAGAAAATACATGGCTATCATCAGGGCGAAAAATATCAAAAACAGAGATATACCGATAGGCTGAAGCCATCTATCGGGATCCAGCAAAGAAAGGCCCCACATCAGAACGATCGCCAACATTCCGGCTATAAGTTCTCGCAGGAGAAAGTGAAACTCTCCGTAATCGTACAGAAAGACCGTATAGGCCGAAAAGGTATAAGAGGATATGATCCCGATGGTTATTAAAACGGAAGCTATTACGAACAGTTTTCTGTCGGCCATTTTTGCTTATATAACCTTTAAGTAACTTTTGAGTATCATTTTAACTACTGTAAGCCAAATATTTCATTAAGAACTGAACTTATGAAAATTAACGACAAACACAAGAAAATCGCTATTTTATATCTTCTTTTGCTTTTTGGATTTCTTCTTTTCCTCGCGGCGGTTTTCAAAATAGTCGTGGACGAAAGAAAGATGCCCTCTCTTAAAATCAGCGAAAAAAATAGAGCCGTCAGAGGGGATATCGTCACGGCCGACGGTTTTAGAATTGCTTCGAGTAAAAAGCTTTACAAAGTTTCTGTAAATACCAGGTGCATAGATCCCGATAAAAGGGAGCTTTTTGTGAAACTTTTTTCCATATACAGCTCGATTCCAGCGAAAAAGGTGGAAGAGATTCTAAATAGCAAAAGAGGAAACGTGGTGCTCTCGTACGCCATGGACGCGAAAAGGGCCTATTTGCTGAAAGAGCTGGCGAAAAAACTCTATTTGATGGATGTTTTTATATCTTATGAGGTTAACGGCAGGGTCATAAAGCAGGGTCTTTCGGTAAAGGAGAGCGGCGAGAGCAGGAGTTATCCCTATAGAGATCTGTTAACTCCGGTAGTCGGCTACGTGAGAAAGTACGAAGATAGCGGATATACGAAGGTTGCCGGAGTCAAAGGGATAGAGAAGTTCTACGAGGAGAGGCTCAGGCCCATCCAGGACGGGCTAATAGAGGGATATAGGGATATCGGGAACAATATCATTTTAAACAAAGAGGCAAAAGTGAAAAAGAGAATAGACGGCTACAACGTTCATCTCAATATCGGCGTTACGCTACAAAAGAGTATCGAAAATATTCTAGATGAGTACAAAAAAGCTCTTCGCGCCGATGAGATAGTCGCGGCCGTGATGGAATCGGGCAGCGGCAAGATCGTGGCTTTGGCCTCTAGCAACAGATACTACCCAAAAAAGATCAGATACAAAGATTACGGCTCTTTGAACGCTTCGGCGATAGAGTATAGCTTTGAGCCGGGATCGGTAATGAAGCCGATTACCTTTTCTCTGCTTTTGGAGCATAAACTCGTATCCCCGTATGATATTGTCAGAACCTACAACGGGCGTTACAGACTCGGCAAAAAGATCATTACGGATGAACACAAAGAGGAGTGGATGAGCGCCGAAAACGTGATAGTCTTTTCCAGCAACATTGGTACGGCCCAGTTGGCTCAGAGACTTTCGCATATACAGTTTTTTAGAGGACTTCAGAAGTTCGGTTTCTCCAAAAAGAGCGGAATAGATCTGCCTTATGAAAAGAGCGGCTATATACCTCCTCTTTCTAAATTTCGCAGCGAAATCTACAAAGCTACGGTAGGATACGGATACGGAATGAGGGCTACATTTATGCAGCTGCTAAAAGCCTACAACGTCTTTAACAACAACGGCAAGATGGTCACCCCTAAAATCGCTTCGTATTTGAGTCTGCCAAACGGCAAACAGCTTTTTATATCAAACGACTCCCCCAAAAAGGTCCTCTCGGTTGCCACGGCCGCCAGAATGAACAAAATTTTGATCAAAGTCGTCCAAAAAGGTACCGCTACGGCCGCGAAAGTGGATGGAATAACGGTGGGAGGAAAAACCGGAACGGCTCATATAGTCGAGCGCGGCAAATACGTAAAGAGTTACAACAGCTCCTTTTTCGGTTTCGCCAACGACGAAAAGAGAAGATACACCATAGGCGTCACCGTGATAAAACCCAAAAAGCACTATTTCGCTTCTCAGACCGCGGTACCGGTTTTCAAAGAGATAGTCGAGGTTATGATCGACAACGGTTATCTTGTCCCATCCGGATGAGGCTTTTATGGTAAAATATCGAAAAATCTAAAAGAGGCTTTTATGGATATAAGAGAAGAGTTTTTGAAATTTTTCGAGTCTAAAGGACACACTCTCGTAGATAGCGCTCCGTTGGTACCTGAAGATCCTACTCTACTTTTTACTAACGCGGGCATGGTGCCATTTAAGAGATATTTTACAGGCGAGCTAAAGAGTCCCTTTGAGAGGGCCGCCAGCTGTCAAACCTGCATCAGAGCCGGCGGCAAACACAACGATCTTGAAAACGTGGGTTATACGGCCAGACATCACACTTTTTTCGAGATGCTGGGCAATTTCAGTTTCGGCGACTATTTTAAGGAAGAGGCGATAGCATACGCATGGGAGTTCGTTACCGAGATTTTGGAGCTGCCCGTCGAAAGACTCTGGATAACGGTTCACGAAAGCGACGACGAAGCCGAAAAGATATGGCGAAAATGGGTATCTCCAGACAGAATCAAGAGATTCGGAGACAAGGATAATTTTTGGCAGATGGGAGATACCGGCCCATGCGGGCCCTGTAGCGAGATCTTTTACGATCAGGGCTCAGAGAGATTTAACGGTCCGGAGGATTACCTGGGAGGAGACGGGGACAGGTTTTTGGAGATCTGGAATCTGGTTTTTATGCAGTATGAACGAAACGAGGCGGGAGAGCTTCTGCCTTTGCCTAAACCCAGTATAGATACAGGTATGGGTCTTGAGAGGATTACAGCAATCAAAGAGGGTGTGTACAGCAACTACGACTCTTCCCTGTTCATGCCGATAATAGAGAGAATTTCACAAATAGCCTCCAAAAGGTACCGCTATGAGGAGGGGGCCAGTTTTAGGGTTATTGCGGATCATATCAGAGCCGTTACGTTTTTGCTCTCGCAGGGTGTTCTTTTTTCCAACGAAGGAAGAGGTTATGTCCTAAGAAGAATTCTAAGGCGGGGCGTCAGACACGGATATTTGCTCGGCATCAAAGAACCGTTTATGTACACTCTGGTAGAGAGTGTGGCGAAACTGATGGGAGGACACTATCCTTATCTAAACGAGCGACTTGAGTCGGTAAAGGAGCAAACCAGAGCCGAAGAGGAGAGGTTTTACCAAACTATAGAGGCCGGAATGAGGCTCTTTGAGGAGGAGCTGTCAAAAACCGGTACGGTTTTTAGCGGCGAAGTAGCTTTTAAACTCTACGATACGTACGGATTTCCTCTGGATTTGACTCAGGATATGCTCAAAGAGCGAGGTCTGAGGCTGGATACGGAGCGTTTCGAACAGCTCATGAAAGAGCAAAAAGAGCGCGCCAAAGCAGCGTGGAAAGGCAGCGGAGACCTGGCTTTGGGAGGCGATCTCAAAGAGATAACTGGACTAAAAAACGAGTTTGTAGGATACGAAAAAACAGATTCCAATACCATAGTAATGGCTCTTTTGGATGAAAATTTTAAAAAGCGCGACTATTTGGAGGAAAAAGAAAAGGGCTGGATTCTTTTGGAGGAGACGCCTTTTTACGCCGAAAGCGGCGGACAAGTTGGAGACAGAGGCGAAATCTTCTCCCCGGATGGCCTATTGCTGGCAAGAGTACTTGATACGAAAAAGATATTAGATCTTAACTTGAGTTTTGTGGAGGCCGTAAAAAAGATAGCCCTCGACGAGAGGGTAAAAGCCCTCGTGGACAGATCGCGTAAGGAGATAGCGAAACACCATTCGGCCACCCATATTCTTCACGCCGCTCTTAGAAGGATTTTGGGCGAGCACGTTACTCAACAAGGAAGCCTCGTAGAGGCCGAAAGGCTTAGATTCGACTTTTCTCACAACTCGCCTTTAAACGCCGAGGAGATTAGACAAATCGAGGATTACGTAAACGGCGTCATCGCCGCCGGAATAGAGGCGTCGGTAGAGGAGATGCCCATAGAAAAAGCCCTGGAAAGAGGCGCTATGGCTCTTTTTGGAGAGAAGTACTCCGATATCGTAAGGGTCGTAAGTTTTGGGGAGGTCAGTATAGAGCTCTGCGGTGGGACTCACGTTAAAAACAGTTCGGAAATCGGAAGCTTTTTTATTACCAAAGAGTCAGGCGTTAGCAGCGGAGTCAGGAGAATAGAGGCTATCTGCGGCATGAGTGCCCTCAAAACGGCCGCAGGCTGGAGAGAGGAGTTAGAAAAAGCGAAGGAGAGTGTAAAAAACAGAGATCTCATAGCCGGTATCGAGAGGCTAAAAAGAGAGATCAAAGAGTTAAAAGAGGAGCTGAAAAAGATCTCCTCCTTGGGAAAGAAAGAGCTAAAAAGCCGTGAAATAAACGGAGTGAAGGTGATAGTTGAGGAGATAGAGGCGGGCGATATAAAAAGCGTTATCGACGAACTGAAAAACGGCAACGAGAAAATCGCGGTAATGCTCTTTCAGAAAAAAGGGGACAAGGTAGTAATAGCCGCCGGTACCAAAGGAGTGGAGATAAAAGCCGGCGAATGGGTAAAAAAGGTGGCCCCCGTAGTAGGCGGAGGAGGAGGCGGACGTCCTGATTTCGCCCAGGCCGGAGGTAAAAATCCGCAAAAAGTTCCCGAAGCGATTGAGGCGGCTTTTGAATACGTAAACGGAATTTTAGGAAGCTAAAATGGAAAATTACGCCGTATATATTATTTTTTTCCATATCCTCGGGGCGATCGTTTGGGTAGGCGGCATGATAGCCGTTAGATTCGCCGTTCATCCCGCTATGTCCAATATATCTGATCCGAGCGTGAGACTTGCCAGGACTCTGGAGGTTACAGGACGGCTCTTTGTTCTTGTGGCGCCATTTTTGGCGATTATTATTGTTACCGGTTTGCTGATGGCGACCATGTTCGGGTTTAGAGGGCAAACGAATTTGAGTCTAGTGGTACATCTAAAAGAGGTTATATGGCTGATAATGACTCTAAATTACGCCTTGATGGTCTATTTGAGATTCAAAGCCCAAAACAGATTTTTGGTCATGGATCTCAAAGGAGCCGCCGACACTCTTTCTCCTATAGCCAGATTTTTGCTGCCGCTGAATATATTTTTGGGAGTGTTGGCACTATATTTCGGGTTGGTGCTTAGAGGATTTTGATTAAAGGATAGAGATGAAATCGTTGGGCAAACATCTGTTGGCGGAGTATTACCGATGTGACGAAAGCGCCATTAACGACGTTTCGAGAGTGGAGGAGGCGCTTATCAAAGCCGCTGAAATTGCGGGAGCCACGGTTATAGGGAGTTCCTTTCACAGATTCGACCCCTACGGGGTTAGCGGAGTGGTGGTGATCAGCGAATCGCATCTGACGATCCACACTTGGCCTGAATACGGTTTTGCCGCCGTTGACGTATTCACCTGCGGCGATCACGTGGATCCCATGAAAGCTCACGAGTATCTAAAGGAGGCGTTTAAAACTCAAAACGCAACCGTTGAGACCGTTTTGAGGGGAGTATTGAATATTCCGGATCTTAGGCACAAACCCGGAGGCAGCTGTATAGAGAGCGGCTGCGAGCGTGCTCTCAAGGAGCGCGATTGATCCTGTTGGCCAGTTCGAGCGAGACCAGGGCCGCTATTTTAAGGGAAGCGGGCGTAGAGTTCGTTCAAAAGGGCGTAGATTTTGAGGAGGAGCTGCTCTTTGAGAGATACTCATCGCCGAAAAGTCTGGTCTACGCTGTAGCCAGAGGCAAGCTGAACAGGGCCGTGGAGCTTTTCGGAAACAGGCCGATAATAGTCGCCGATACTGTAGTGGCGGTCGGCGAAACCGTTTTGACAAAAGCTTCAAACGAGAAAGAGGCCCGGAAGTTTCTCTCTCTTCAGAGCGGTTCGCGGGTGGAGATTCTAACGGCCACTCTTTTTTACTCTAAAAGGGCTCTTTTTGAGGATCTCAGCGTTACGATCTATCGGTTTGAGCGCTTTGAAGAGGAGGAGATCGAACGCTACATCCGAAGCGGCCGCTGGAGAGGCAAGGCAGGGGCGTGCATGGTGGAGGGATTTTGCAAAAAATATATAAAAAATGTTTCTGGATTCGAAAGCTGCGCGAGGGGGCTTAGTATAGAGAAGCTGTTGCCCTTTTTGAAGTATGCGGATAGTTAAGAAGTTATTCGAAGGAAAAAGAGGCGAAATTTTTCTGGTGGAGATCGATTCGGGCACGGCGGTCTACAAAAAGGAGAAACCTCCCTACAAATTTGCGGCCAAAGAGTATGAGATACTTCGATATTTAAACGGACTATTCTCGCCAAAACCTATAGCTTTGCTTTTTGATGGTTTTTTGATGGAGTATGTGGAGGGCGACAACTTTAAGAAGGCTTTGAAAGAGAATAGAAAAATGGCTATCGATCTCGCCATGGAGGCGTGCAGATATCTTGACGAAATGGGGGTATACCACTCTCAGCTGGGAAGATATTACCATTTGATGATGGAGCATAAAAGAAACCGAATAAAGATTTTGGATTTTGAGCGGGCAAAACTGGAGGTTTTCGGAAAAAACCTGCCGCAGTTTTTGGGTTTTTACCTAAAAGAGTCCTCCCGTGATATAAAAGAGCTGTTGGCGGCTTACAAAAAAGAGCCCGCTCTGTATTACAAAATCAAAGAGGAGATTCTAAAAAGAGTATGAGGCTTTATAGCAAAGAGATCGAGGCCCTAAAGAGAAGCGGCAGATTCAGAAAAAGAGAGATTTTCCCCTCCTCTTTGAAAGATTTCGCCTCGAACGACTATCTGGGTTTCGCCTCGAACAAAAAATTGATGAAAAAGTTTTTAAGACGGCTCTCCTCCGCTGAGGGTTACGGCGCCAAGGCCAGTATGCTGGTAAACGGCTACTCGCCCGAACACGCCTTTTTCGAAGAGATGCTTTGCAAAATAAACGGATTCGAAGAAGCCATAGTGCTAGGTAGCGGTTTTTTGGCAAATCTGGCTCTTTTGGAGGCTCTTCCCAGAAGAGGCGATCTTCTGGTAATGGACGAGGAGTATCACGCAAGCGGAATTTTGGCCGCTTCGTTGTGCAAGGGGGAGGTAAAAAGGTTCTCTCACAACGATCCCGAAGAGTTGAGAAAAATATTAAAAAACTCTGGGGCAAGAAGAAAGATCGTCGCCGTAGAGGGGGTCTATTCGATGAGCGGCGATCTGTTAAAAAGAGAGATTTTCGAAGTCGCCGAGGAGTTTTCGGCGCTTTTGATTGTGGACGAGGCTCACAGCAGCGGCGTAGTGGGGGACTCTTTGGGAGGAGTATTCGATCTGTACGGAATAGAGCCTTCTTGGAACCATATAAAGATGGGAACTATGGGTAAGGCTTACGGCAGTTACGGTGCCTATATACTGGCCTCCAAAGAGATTGTTACCTTTTTGGAAAACAGATCGAAGTCTATAATATATACCACGGCGTTGTCGATAGGAGATACTCTCTACGCAGCTATGGCGTTGGAGAGAATAGCAAAAAAAAGAAGAAGCCTTCTTCGGAAAATTAACAAGAGAAAAGATATAATAAGGAGGTTTTTTGATTGGGAGCCGGGCTCTTTGATCGTTCCCGTGGCCTTTAGGGATATAGATTCTATGTTGAGGGCCCGCGAGGCACTTTTGAATGAGGGTTATCTAGTGGGCGCGATCAGACCGCCTACGGTGAAAGAGCCTATATTGAGGATTATAGCCGGTCTAGGCAACGGCGTTTCGGATCTCAAAAGGGTTTTAAAGGCTGTAACCCTCCAAAAAGGCGTACTCGGTGTTTATATGCAAAAGAATTGAAATTATCGAGAAAAAGAGCGAAAAAGAGCTGGTTAACATATCTTTTTCCGTAAGGGACTCTTTGGCTCTGGTGGGTGAGAGCGGCAGCGGAAAGAGCCTGACTCTAAAGGCGCTTCTTGGGCTTTTG
>Ga0256834_1002710_pt1 | contig 10990 bp, 13 predicted proteins | sample 4281140metaG_FD_190536 | JGI IMG/M metagenome (GOLD analysis project Ga0256834, IMG submission 190536) | Hydrothermal vent microbial communities from East Pacific Rise, Pacific Ocean - 4281-140 | ecosystem: Environmental > Aquatic > Marine > Hydrothermal vents | place: Pacific Ocean: East... | reverse complement strand
TATGACAAGAGACGGGGAATCCTGGATGTTACTTCTCCGTTTAAAGCGATCATGGGAAAAAATATTATGCATGGTGATACATTGCGGTATTGGACAAAGACAAAAAAAGCGTATGCTACGAATGTGGATGCTGTCGTTTATACGAAGGAAAAATGATATAATTTCATATTTAAGGGCTTAAATTGAATTTTTTAAATATATTATGGGTATTTATTTTTTTAACGGGTGCTGTTTTTGCAGAGAAAGTGAATGTGACATCGACATCGATGACAGCCGAGGATTTGAAGAAAGAGGTACATTTTATCGGTGATGCCAAAGTGGTACAGGGTAAAAGCTGGATACACGGTGATGAGATCATTGTCTATTTCGACGAAAACAATGAAACCAAGAAATATGAAGCTATTGGTCAGGTCACATTTGAAATTGATCAGGAAAAAGCTTTTTATAAAGGCAGTGCAGACAAGGTCACCTATTATCCTGTTGAATCCAAATATGTTCTGACAGGAAAAGCCATTGTGGACGATCTTATAAACAAACGGCATGTGAATGGTGATACGATCATTCTGAATACCATTACGGGTAATGCCAATGTGAAGGGTAGCAGAAAGAAGCCTGTGAAATTTATTTTTAATACGAAGGAAAAGAAGTGAGTACACCTCGCATTGTAGAAGCTGAGTTTATCAAGTCAGCACAGAGTATTGCTGATTCATTGCCTGAAGATATGAGTGAAGTGGTTTTTTTGGGACGATCCAATGTGGGTAAGAGTTCTACATTGAATTCTCTCACACAAAGAAAAAATCTGGCTAAGAGTTCAGCAACTCCGGGGAAAACGCAGCTTATCAACTTTTTTGAAACGCGATATCTTTATAATGAGATGAGTTATCCGGTACGTTTTGTGGACCTGCCCGGATTTGGATATGCGAAAGTCTCCAAATCACTTAAAGAAGTCTGGCAGAAGAATCTGGTTGAGTTTATTCAGAACAGGGTTTCGATACGTTTGTTCATTCATTTGCGTGATGCCCGTCATCCCCATGCAAAGATAGATGATGATGTGGAGAAGTACATTGCTGATTTTATCCGTCCGGATCAAAGATATTTGACGGTGTTTACGAAAATAGATAAACTCAATCAAAAAGAACGGGCAAAATTAAAACGGGAATTTCCGGGTTCTATTACAGTATCAAACTTGAAAAAGAATGGTCATGACAGGGTACACTATGAAATACTCCAAACGATTTTCGATATTGCTGCAGAAGAGAAGAGAGATGAGGTACAGGCGTGATCGAACTGGTAAAGGCAAAACTGGATGATATTCCTGCCATGCAGGCACTGGTGGTCTCAGAAGTCAAAGACGGTATTATTCTCAATCGAAGTGAAGATGAAGTGGCAACCAATATCCGCTCTTATGTTCTGGCAAAAGAGAATGGTGTGCTGGTCGGGTATACCGCACTGCATGTCCATTCAAAAAGACTTGCCGAAATACGAAGCCTGATCGTTGATGAAAAATATCGTGGACAGAAGATCGGGCAAAAAATGGTAGAATTCACACTCCAGGAAGCAAAAGTACTGGGTGTGGAAGAAGATGTTCTGGTCCTGACCTACCTGCCGATGTTTTTTGATAAACTTGGTTTTAAAGAGATCAACAAAGAAGTGATCCCCGAGCATAAGATCTGGGCTGACTGCATTAAGTGTATCCATTTTCCTATCTGTAACGAAGTCGCATTGGTATATAAATTGGGGTTAGGGCAATAGTGTATGAACATAGTCTATAAAACCCTACAGAAATCACTACTATGGGTATTGGTTCTTGCATTTGTTATCTTTTATCCGATGTTGATCTCGATCTATGTATTTTTTCCTTTGCTTGTGGGTGTTATGGGATACCTGTTCATGAAAGGTCTGGAGACCAACAGGATTTCCTATATCGTTATTTCTCTGGTCTACTTCCTGAATCTTGAAGCCAATCTTGCTTTACCTTTTTTCCTGATCCTTATTTCTTCACTGCTGGTATATACACTTTTTTATTCGCATTTGAATTATTTTAGAAAGTGTAGGATATGCAGGCCTATACTCAGTGTTATTCTTATTGATTTTGTCTACTTGGGGCTATTGTTGTCTTATGATTTTATTTTTCAAACAACTAGTATCGTACTTGACAATATATTGGCGTATTCGCTGGTAGTAGATCTTTTAGTGGTGGTATTGCTGTGAGATATAAAATTTCAATACTTATATTTTTACTTATTTGGGGATTAATGATCGCCAGACTGTATCATGTCAGTGTAAAATCAAATTTTTATTATGAGAAACTGGCAAAAGACAATGTTGAGAGAACAGAGTACTTAAAACCGGTCAGAGGTGAAATAACAGATAGCCATGGCAATTTGCTGGCTATGAACCAGATAGGGTTTTCCATCTCTATTGTACCGCATCTGAGATATACGCCAAGAGAAGACGGTAATCAAACCAAACTTGAAAAGATCATTGATACACTGGTAGAAACTTTCCCTGATCTTAATGGAACGATTATGCAAAAAGTGTATAAAAAAGAGAGTTCTGCCTATAACCATAAATATATCAAAGTGGTGAACTTCATTCCCTATGCAGATATGATGTCCGCCTATCCCAAACTCAGTATCCACGATGAGATCAAGATCGAAGCGGAAACAAAACGTTATTATCCTTATGGAAGATATGCCGCACATATTATCGGATATACCGGACGATCGAACAAAAAAGAGAATGAAAAGAATGAGGTTGTTGACAAAGTAGGTAAAGTCGGGAAAACGGGTCTTGAGAGATACTATAATAATGTTCTTCAGGGGAAATTGGGCTATGTGGTCAATAAGGTAACCGCTACCAACAAAGCAATTGATCAGCTTGAAATGGTTATGCCAGAAGACAATAAGAACATTACGCTTAATATCAACATTGAATTACAGCAGCTTATTCACGAATACTTTAAAAAGAACAATCAGACCGGTGTGGCTGTGGTCATGCGTACCAATGGTGAAATTCTTGCAGCCGTTTCCTATCCTGCTTATGATCCGAACTTGTTTGTCGGAGGGATATCTACAAAAGACTGGAAAGCACTTCAGGAAGATCTCAACCACCCTTTTACCAATAAGATCATTCACGGTACCTATCCTCCAGGTTCAGGGATCAAAATGGGGATGGCAATGGCTTTTGAAAAAGCCAAACCCGGTATTTTGAATCATTCAGAATACTGTAAGGGATATATAACTATCGGTAACAGTTCACATAGATTCAGATGCTGGAAACACAGTGGGCATGGTACTGTAGCTGTACGTAAAGCGATCATGCAGAGTTGTGATGTCTTTTTTTACAAGAAGAGTTTACAGGTTGGTATCGATGCCATGTCCAAGTATTTACATGAATTTGGACTTGGTGTGAAAACAGGCGTTGATATGCCGCGTGAATATTCCGGTGTCATTCCTGATAAAGCGTGGAAAATGAAAAGGTTCAAACAGCCATGGTATCTGGGAGAAACAGTCATTGCAGCGATAGGGCAGGGATATGACCTTGTGACCCCTTTACAGATATCACGCTATACAGCGCTGATGGCTACAGGAAATCTGGTGACACCGAAACTTGCAAAGATCGTAGACGGTAATTTGACCAAACATGAAATAAAGCCGATCAAATTCGATAACTTTATCTATGAAGTGAGAAAAGGAATGTATGATGTTTGTAACACACTGGGAGGTACAGGTTACCGTGTGATGCATGACCTTCCTATTATAGTTGCAGGTAAAACAGGAACTTCCCAGGTCACTTCTATTCCTCAGGGGGTCTCAAAAAGACTGAAAGAATCCGAACTTGCCTATTTTCACAGATCACATGCCTGGTTCACTTCTTATGCACCTTATGACGATCCCCAGTTTGTTGTGACGGTACTGGTAGAACACGGAGGGCATGGAGGAAGTACTTCTGCACCATTGGCTGCGGAGATATATAAGTGGCTCTACAAAAAAGGCTACTTCAATAAAAAACCGAAAGATGAAATAGTCAATACAAATATAGGTGACTACAATACGACAGCAACCTCTACAGAACAGAATGCCTCGATCATTATTGAAGATAAGATCATTAAGAAAAACAAAGCGATCAGACAAAAAGTGAACAGGTCGGTTGAAGATCTGTTCTAATCAGATCGCTTTGTATCTGGATTAAAAACCTTGGGTGCCTATGTCCTTATTACATACTTTGTAAAGTATTGTTCAAAAAGAGTCCCAAAATGATAATGAGGCTTATTCCTGCAGATTTGGTGTAAAGTTTGTTTGCGGTGAGAAAGACAAGTAACAAGGTTGCAACGATCATGGTTGAAATATCAAATATATAGGCAGATGCATCTATTGGTATAGGATTTACCATGGCGGCTGTTCCCAGGACCACCGTGGTATTTGCCATATTGGAACCGATAATATTCCCTATGGCCATATCAACCTTTCCTTTAAGTGCCGCAGAGATACTGACAACCAATTCAGGAAGTGAAGTTCCCAAAGATATCATAATAATACCAATGACCCATTCGGATATGCCAAAGTCTCTTGCGATCTCAGAGGCACTTTCAACAGTGAAGTGTGCACCGATAATGACCAGTAGAAAACCGAGTATACTAAGAGGAATGACTTTGCTCCATGAAAAGCTGTTCAGGTCTATGTCTTCAAGCTCTTCAATATCCTCAAGATCCGGTATATTTTTGGCATCCTGAAGTAAGAACAGCAGGTAAGCACCCATTAACAGTAAAAGAAGAGAGGCATCGAATCTTGAGATGACCCCATCCAATATCATAAGAATGAAAACCAGTACAGGTACCAGTGCCCAGGTACTGTCTTTTGCAAAGAAGTCTCTGGCAGGATTGATCTTCTTTGAGATCAGAAATACGGTTGAGAGTACCAGAGTGATATTTAAAATATTACTTCCGATGACATTGGAAACAGCAATCGCTGATTTTCCGTCATAACTAGCTGCGACAGATGCTGCCATTTCAGGCAAAGATGTACCAAGCGCGATCAGTGTTGCCCCAATAATAAATTCAGGTATCTTGAATTTGAGTGCAATACGCTCACTCTGATTGATGATCACATCCGCTCCCCAGATAAGGACACCCATGGCGATCACAAAAATAACAAAATTCATTTATAACTCCTCAGTTCGTACGATCAGGCTGGACGGCAGACCAAATTTTTCGATCATCTCTTTCTCTTTTAGTCTCATTTCACCATTGTCTGTTTCATGGTCATGTCCCAAAAGATGAAGCAGACCATGAATAAAAAGCAGTGACAGTTCATCTCTTTCATCGTGCCCCAGTTCCTTTGCCTTTTCCTGAACGAAGTCTGCGGAGATGACAATGGAACCCAGGGGCATATTGGCTACAGCATTTTCCATGGGAAAACTCAATACATCCGTTGCTGTATCTTTTGACCTGTATTCCTGATTGAGTGCAGCGATCGTGTTATTCTCTGTCACAATGAGTTCTATCTCTTTGTCTGTGAGAGACTGTGCTATCTTTTCAAGTGCATTAAGATCAATATGCAGTGCTGTCTGATTGTCTAAATCTATAATATTCATGCTCGAAGTTTACCCAAATCTTGGTAAAATGACAGTAAATTAGCCGAAGAGGAAAAGAGTATCAATGAAGAAAACAGCAGTATGTATCATATCGGGCGGAATGGACAGTGCATTGTCCGCAAAAATAGCACAAAAAGAAGAATATGAGATCATTGCTCTGCATTTTAATTATGGACAGAGAACACAAAATAAAGAGTTGGAGTGTTTTCGTAAAATAGCTGAAAATGTTGAAGCAAGTGAAGTATATGAGATCGATTTGCCTTTTTTTGAACAGATCGGTGCTTCCGCATTGACCGATAAAAGTATTGAAGTACCTACCGGAGGGCTAGAAGACGGCGTGCCGGTCACGTATGTGCCGTTTCGAAACGGAATCTTCCTTTCCATTGCTGCTTCAGTTGCCGAAAAACATGCTGCCGAAGCACTTTTTATCGGTGTAGTGGAAGAGGACAGTTCGGGATATCCTGATTGCCGAGAGCAGTACATTGAACAGATGGAGAAAGCGATCAATCTTGGAACAAAAGATGAAACGAACCTGACAATCAAAATGCCGCTTGTCGCTATGAAAAAGAGTGAGATCGTACAAAAGTCGCTGGAGATGAAAGTACCATTGAAACATACGTGGAGTTGTTATAAATCTGAAGAGAAAGCCTGTGGTGTCTGTGACTCTTGCAGGTTACGCCTGCGTGGTTTTTCACAGGCAGGGGTAAAAGATCCTATTGATTACCAATAGCATCAGATCATGACTATGATCTGTGTTGGAATCCGTTTGCGATGAATGTAAATTCATAGTTGTGACCAGGGTATCTTGAAATTCCCTCAGAGATGAACTGTCTTCTTGTGATCTGTCTGTCCCAGTAGCGATACATAAGATCCTGGAACCACTGCTTGTCTTGGGGTTTGATCGTCATTTTATTGTACTTTGGGTCATTTCTGGTGCTGAGTGCCACTTCTGTCATGACTGGCTTGAATTTAGCCATCTTTGCTTCTGTGGGTGCCTGATAAACAGGTGCTGGAGCAAGTGACATACCGGTATCGGTACACGCAGTAAAAGTAAAGCCTGCGATCAGGGCGATGAGTAGGTTTTGTTTCATGTTTTATCCTTCATTTTTATGCATAAGTATATCGAATTTAACTAAATTAGACGAGAACAAACCTGCCGTTTTTTTTGTCTTTTTTGATTTTATCGTATTGGGAAAAAAGACCGTTCATGATGATAAATATGCCATTTTCCTGTAATGATTGTATAAAACCGACTGCAGAGGCGAAGTTGGCTGTCGCTTCAACTGGCTCAATGGCATACGGTACCATGGCACCGGTCAGGATAATACGCTTTTCCATATCTGCATCAGCCAGATATTCAGCGGTAAGATCCATACTATCTGTTCCGTGGATCACGATGATATCGTCAAATGAAGACTGTGAAATGATCGCAAGCAGTTCGAGTCTGTCATGACTGCTCATTTCCAGACTGTCTTTCCCGATGATATTCATAATTTCAAAATCACAGAGCCATTTTGATGTCAAGGATTTTAACGCTTTTTCTCCCTTGTCCACTTTCAATTTCCCTTTGATAGGATCATAGAATTTGTTGAATGTACCACCGGTATTGATGATGAGTATTTTTTTATCTGTTGACATGTTCATGCTTCCTCTGAGTAATTGCTATATTTTACCTCAATGATGATAAAATACAGGAATTTATTTTAGGAGTGTATGAATGGTAATGAAGGGCAAAAAAGGGGTTATCCTCGGTATAGCGAACAAAAAATCGATTGCTTACGGTATTGCAAAAGCCTGCCAGGAGCAGGGTGCCGAGATGGCGATCACTTTTCTCAACGAGAGATTTGAACAGAAGCTGGCTCCTATAGCAGAAGATCTGGACTGTGGAGCAAGACTTTACCCTTGTGATGTCTCCAAACCTGAAGAGATCAAAGCATTGAAAGTATCTCTTGAAAAAGATTTTGGAGAGATCGACTTTATCGTTCACTCTATTGCCTTTGCTCCCAAAGAGGGATTAAGCGGTCGTTTTGTAGATATTTCAAAAGAGGCGTTTGATGTGGCTATGGATATTTCTGTTTATTCATTGGTTGAAATTGTCAGAGAGTTAAAACCTATTCTTTCTAATAGCTCTTCCGTATTGACACTCTCTTATTATGGTGGAGAAAAATATATTCCTAACTACAACCTTATGGGTGTAGCAAAAGCAGCACTGGAAATGACGGTCAAATATTTAGCTGAAGATCTTGGACGAGACGGTATTAGAGTCAATGCGATCTCTGCAGGTCCTATTAAAACACTTGCCGCAGCGGGGATCGGTGATTTTGCCTTTATGTTGAAATGGAATAAAGCGCATGCACCGTTAAAAGAGAATGTATCGATTAATCAGGTAGGAAACTCCGGTATGTATCTGCTTTCTGATCTTTCATCAGGTGTTACAGGTGAGATCCACTATGTAGATGGCGGATACAACATCATGGGAATGCCTGCAGTAGAATTTGATGAAAATGGAAAACCACATATTGCCTGGAATGGAGAGAGTAAATAAGCAAAGGCTTGTTTACAATGTTGCATGATGAATTTTGAATGTTAAATAATAAATCTGACTCTCCGGAATATTTGGCTAAAAGAGCTTTTTACGACAAAGTACTCACTATCTATGGACGTAATGCTGTTCTGGAGGCTTTAGAAGACGAGGCTGTCAGTATTCATAAACTGCATCTCTCAAAGTCCAACAAAGATGCTGCAGTGCTTGAGCAGATGAAAGCCATTGCTAAACAAAGAGGTATTGAAGTTTCCTATCACGATAAACAGTCTCTTTCACGTATCTCTAAAAATGCCAAACAGGATCAGGGTGTTGCGCTTGATATTGTTCTGGAACACTTTGGAGATGAAGAAAGCTTCAGATCTGTACATAAAAATTATCGTATCATCGCTTTAGACGGTGTGACCAATCCTCAAAATCTTGGTATGATCATCCGATCCTGTGCAGCTGGAAAGATAGATGCTGTTCTGCTTCCGACCAAAGGCGCAGCACAGATCTCACCTCTGGTCATTAAGGCTTCTGCCGGTACGCTTTTCAAAATGCCCATTATCAAAACTTCCAATCTCAAGGATACCTTACTCTCTTTTCGGGCTGATGGTGCAGGAATCTATACACTTTCTTCACATGCGAAGAAAAACTATACAGAGGAAAACTACTCCGATAAAACCATTTTTGTTTTAGGGAATGAGAGTGAAGGGGTCAGTGCAAAGGTAGAATCTATCTGCAATGCAAGCATTACCATCCCTATGCAACGTGGTGTCGAGTCCCTCAATGTGGCTGTTACTGCTTCTCTACTCGCCTTTTTGTAATATTTACTTTATGATATAATGGATTCAACCATATCATAAAGGAGTTCCTATGCCTCAAGAAAAAGAAGAAATATTTAAAAAGATCGGTGTGGATGTCAGTGAAGACAATATCAACATAGATCTTACAAAAACCAAAGATTTTTTCAATACTTTACAGAATACCTTACAGGAAAAAGCAGAAACGATGGAAAAAGATATTGCCGAAGGCAAACTGGATCTTGAAAAAAATGTGGGTATTAAAGTCGACAACGAACACATTAATATCGACTTGAAAAAAACAAAAAGTTTCATAGAAGAGTTTGGGAAAAAGATCGAGCATTTCCTTGGTGAGATAGACAAGGTAGTGGAGAAGATAGATAAAAAATGATGACGGCTACCGCAATACTATAGTAATTCATTTTATGCAGGATCATTAGGTATTGACAAAAGATTAAAAGGATATCTAATGAACAGGAATATGGGCAGAGTATTTTTTATCATATTTACAATACTTTTTTTAGTGGCTTGCGGTGGAGGCGGTGGAGGTAACATTACAGAGAATGATGGAACCTTAAATTTAACAGAAGAGCAAAAAGCTATACAGATTATTGCAGATTATGCTCAAAATGCTGAATTTGCTCCAACAGTAAAAGATTATGCCGATGCAGGTGTTATAGGTATTACAGCAGAGAATCTTTCTCAAATTAATGCTGTGGTAGAGGAACTGAAGTATGATGATGTAGATACAAGTGCCGAGATACAGGCACTTTTTGACAGTTTAGCGCTTACCTGTATACAGGTTCTTACCCATGCTTACAATCCTTCAACAGGTGAAGAAAATGATTTTCCTACCTCTTGTGATGTCCCTGCGGGGTGGATTATTGGAAATATTATAACAGAAATACCTCATATCTATGGAGAAGGAGGGGGACATCCTACGGCATACTATGATGAAGTAGATACCAATATGACAACGGTGTATTACCCTACCGATATACCGGCAGGTACAAAAGTCCCTGTAGTATTTTTTGCTTCCGGTTTTGGCTCTGCTGATGCAAAAGACTACGAGTCTCTTTTAACGTTTATTGCCAGTCACGGATACTATGTCATCTATGCGAAACATGCATGGGACAATGTCTTTGTAAATTTAGAGAAGATGCTTGATTTCAATAATGGCATTTTACCACATATTGATACGACACGCATAGGTGTCATAGGACACTCGTTAGGGGGAGGCTATACCTTTAACATTCTCAAATACTTTTCAGATAAAGGCTATGGAAGCAATGGCAGGTTCCTCATGGCAATGGAAGCCTGGTATGCCTTTAACCTCAGTGAAAATGAGCTGAAGCATTTACCTTCCAATACCAATGTCATCATGCAGCAGTATGGTGCGGGTGGGAACAACACAGCAAATGACACAGACCCTCGCATACCACTGACAGAGTTTTACCTCTTAGACTCCATAGCAAAGACACAGAAAGATTGGCAGGTCTATGAAAATGCTGACCATCATTACCCTTATGGGAGTAGAGACTACACTCAAATGCAGTATATACTCAAGCCGCTTGATGCCTTGATGGCATACACCTTTAAAGGTACACCTTCTGCCCAACCCATAGCACTGGAGCAGGGAAGTGACGATCCTTATAACTATGGTCATGGTATTCAAGAGGTCAATGCAACTGCTGATTATGGCTATAAGTGTGCTGACAATCTGACTTTGGCAGTGGACTATTGTGATATGGCACAGTGGTATAGTAACAAACAGCTCATTTTGCATCAAAAAGGACACTGGCTGCCAAGTATGGCAGGCAATTTTGCATCAAGAGCAGCCTACATCAACACTTTGCCTTTTTCAGGCTTTACCATGGTGGGTAACTCCTATACCGACAGGGTGATGGAATCCAATACAACACTCTTGCCTTACACGTATATTTGGGATGAAGTAAAAGAAGTAAAAGACTTATATCCTACCAAATCAAACTTTTTAACGGTGCATATGCATTACCCTGCTGATTTCTGGGATGATACCGTATGGAACAATGTCATAGCCAATTTCAAA
>Ga0256834_1002709_pt1 | contig 10993 bp, 9 predicted proteins | sample 4281140metaG_FD_190536 | JGI IMG/M metagenome (GOLD analysis project Ga0256834, IMG submission 190536) | Hydrothermal vent microbial communities from East Pacific Rise, Pacific Ocean - 4281-140 | ecosystem: Environmental > Aquatic > Marine > Hydrothermal vents | place: Pacific Ocean: East Pacific... | reverse complement strand
AGTTAAATATCAATAATATAACGGATCTGTATGTGAATTTGCGTTGTATGCAAATAAATGGTAAGAAAGCCAGTTTATTCATTGGGGGAGGAATTACGATTGATAGTGATCCTGAAAAAGAATGGGAAGAAACTGTTTCTAAAACTAGTGTGATGAAAAGGGTATTGGTATAAGAGTATCGTACCGATAGCAATCGGTAGCGTTCGACCGGACAATTGCCTTTGCAATTAATGATGAAAGTACCTACTGACTTCTAAAAATATTTTTAATTGATATTTTTTGTAAATTGTTGATGAATAATTCTTAAAACTGTTCATTATGCAACTGGAGATTCTAACGAACAACCCAAAAACGATTAAAGGAAAACCTTTACTTTTTGTACATGGTATGTGGCACGGAGCCTGGTGTTGGGAACCATATTTTTTACCTTATTTTGAAAAACTTGGTTATAAGGCTTATGCACTTAGTTTTTCTAATCATGGCAAAAGTCCGGAAAAAAAGAAAATGAATCTACTTCGAATAAAGGATTATGTAAATGATTTGAAGCAAGTAGTGGACTCTTTTGAAAAAACACCAATTTTGATAGGTCATTCTATGGGAGGATTTGTTGTTCAAAAGTATTTAGAAAATAATTCAGTACCCGGAGCAGTATTATTGGCTTCAGTGCCTCCTTTTGGTATTTTAGGTGCTACACTTGCTGTAATGAAAAAATTTCCGGGAGCTTTTATGAAGGCAAATCTGACTTTAAATTTGAAATATATCATTGATACTCCTAAGAAATTTAAATATTTGGTGTTTTCATCACTAGTCAGTGATAAAGATGCAATAAAATATTGGAATCTTACCAATAGTGAATCTTATTTGGCCTATATGGATATGCTGGGATTGAATCTTGTAAATTCCAAAAAAGTAAATACACCGCTTTTGATTATAGGAGCAGGAAAAGACAAAGTAATATCTCAGCAATCGGTTAAGAAAACCGGAGAAAAATATGGTGTGACTCCTATCATATTTGATGGAATGGGACATGATATGATGCTGGAGCCTGATTATAAAAAGGTTATTGATAAAATTGATAAATGGTTACATAGTATTTGAATAAGTAACTATAAAAAAAAGCGAATTGCCCTCAATATGTAAAATTCATTTATATTTTTGTATCGAACTATAAACTTATCAAATGCCACAATATCCCAAACAGGAACTTGCTCAATTGATTTTACAGCAATGTGTAGTAAATAAAATTGAAAATGTGGTTATTTCGCCGGGTTCCCGAAATGCTCCATTAACCATAGGTTTTGTAAATCATCCTGAAATCAATGCCTTAAGTGTTGTAGATGAGCGTAGCGCGGCTTTTTTTGCTTTAGGAATGGCTCAGCAATTACAAAAACCAGTTGCTTTGATCTGTAGTTCAGGTTCGGCACTGTTGAACTATTATCCCGCTATTGCGGAAGCATATTATAGTAATATCCCACTGGTGGTTATATCAGCTGACCGACCAAAATATTTGATTGATATTGGTGATGGTCAAACCATCCGACAGGAAAATGTTTTTTCCAATCATATATTATTCAGTGCAAATTTAAAGGAGCTCAAGGCAAATGCTTCTATCGAGGATTTAAAGTGGAATGAAACGTTGATAAAGGAGGCTCTAAAAATAGTAAAAGAAAAAAGAGGCCCAATTCATATCAATGTACCTTTCGATGAGCCTTTGTATGAAGTTACAGATCAATTTACTATTACAATATCAGAAGAAGAAAAAAAGGTAAAAGATAGTTTGCTGGATGAGATTCCACTAAATGTGGAGGAGCTTCAGGTATTTGCAAATAAATGGAATGGTTCTGTAAAAAAGATGGTAATTCTGGGGGCTTGCTTTCCGGATAAAATGATACAAACACAACTGAATCATATCATAAAAGATCCTTCTGTGTTGGTTTTGACAGAGACAACCTCTAATGTATATCACGATAGATTTATCAATAGTATTGACCAGTTGATATTTCCAATGGATGAGGAAGAAATGAAAGATTTACAACCTGAAATTCTACTTACTTTTGGGGGTATGGTGGTTTCAAAAAGAATCAAACAGTTTCTCAGAAAATTCAGACCTGCCGAACACTGGCATATAGATAAGTTTAATGCACCAGATACTTATCATTGTTTGTCATATCATTTTAAGGTTTCTCCACAATTATTTTTTAGCCAGTTTTTCTTTCTGACAAAGAAAAAGGAAGGAGATTATCAAAAAAAATGGATTGCAGTTAAAGAAGAAAGACAAATAAAACACCATAGTTTTTTACAAAACATAGAGTTTTCTGATCTGCAAGCTTTTGATTTTATTTTTAAAAAATTGCCCAATCAGGTGCATCTACAGTTGTCAAATAGTTCTGTTGTAAGATATTCTCAGTTATTCAATATACCCAGAGCAACTGAAGTTTTTTGCAATCGGGGTACAAGTGGAATAGATGGTAGCACATCCACAGCGATAGGAGCTGCATATGTGCAGGAAAAGCAAACCGTTTTTATCACCGGTGATATAAGTTTTTTATATGACAGCAATGCACTTTGGAATAAGTATTTAAAAAATGATTTTCGTATCATTTTGATCAATAATTCTGGAGGTGGTATTTTTAGGTTTATTCCTGGGCCAAAGTCTACAAATGTCCTTGAATATTTTGAAACGCCACATCAGTTAGATGCTTCACATCTTTGTAAAATGTTTGGAATTGATTATCAATTTATGAGTGATGGTAAAGGACTGGAAGAATCGTTAAATAGTTTTTTTAAAACATCTGAAAAACCAAGGTTATTGGAAATATTTACCAATGCTGAATTAAATGATGTCGTGCTAAAAAATTATTTTAAATATTTATAACCTGAGTTCGACCTAAGGTTTATAGTTGACTAGTTCGATATAAAAAAACCTGGAGAATATACTCCAGGTTTTTTTATATTTAATAGTGAAATGAGAATTATAATTTATAAAACCTTCTGGCTTCTCTTTCAATTTTATCATCCCATAATCTAACAATTACCTCATGAGCTATTTTTTTATATTCTTCTGCAAGTTTTGTGTTCCCCATTTTTTCATAAACTTTTGAAAGACCATTTAGTGAAGGAATATGCATATCATTTATTTTCAAACAGGCTTGATACTCTGCAATTGCTTCTTCATAAAAACCATCTTTTACAAGTTGTTTGGCATCCTTTAAATGTTCTTCAATATCTCTTATTCTTGTCTCAATATTTAAATGGATAACATTTTCAGTTTTTAGTGTCAAAAAATTACAGGGAACTTCTCTGATTACTTTTTCGGTTACACTACCCATGATCATTCTATGAAAATTAGATTTACCTGAAGAACCCATTACGAGAAGATCAATATTTCTTTTTTGAATTGTTCTAAGAATTTTTTTAGCAGGATCCCCTGATTTAATAACGCTTTTATAATTTACATCCACTAAATTAAATTTTTCTAAAAAGGATGCCATTTCTTTTTCAAAATCAACCAGGTTTGAGGAATCAATGTCATCCCATTTTAAACGCAATCCCTTAAAACCTAAATTGCTAGGCTCTAAAACACCCAAAACAATTAATTTGGCGTCATATCGTCTGGCAATATTGATTGAACTGCTTAATGCGAGTGTAGATTCCTCTGAAAAATCAACAGGACAAATTATTTTATTGATTTTTTTAAAATTGCTTCCTTTTTTCATAACCAATACAGGTTTGTCGCTTCTTCTAACAAGTTTTTCAGCAGTTGTCCCCAATTTAAAAACATCTTTTTTTGGTTTCTCTCCTGCTCCAACAATAATTAGGTTTACATTCTCTTTATTTGATACCTGGATGATCTTATCAAAATGATTACCAAATTTTAGTATGGGTGTATCAGTTACAACACCTTCTTTGTCAATTCTCTCTTTGATCTCATTCAGCTGTGTTTCAGCTGCTTTTTTAATCAACGTTTTAACCTTGTCATTATCTATACCACCAGGTAAAACATGCATTAAAATGATTCCTGATTCAAATAGTTTTGCAATATCTATAGCATTTGTAACTACATTTTCTGATGATTTGCTAAAATCAGTAGCTATTAAAATTTTTTTTAATATTTTCATGGTTTTGGTCTTATTTGTTTAAAATAGAACGATCTATTTTTAGGTTATTTCATTATGATTAATCAAAGCAAAATTCGAGCCAATTTAACTTTTATCAGGTGTTTTTAGAAGATAAATAACTTCGGTTTGCCAAAACATCTGATAGTTACATATAGTTAAACAGGTACTACTACAAAGTTAGTAATTTCTTTCTTATTTTATGCGGTATTGCATCTTTATGAATCATAATAGAAATAGATTTCAATTGCATATAAGGTTCTGAAATATAGATAAATCCTCCATTACCTACATGGGTTCCCCATGAGTTTTTAACTTTGTAATACTTATTTCCTTTTTGATCCTTATAAATACCGGTGACATGCATTAAATGATCATCTGTTGTATTGTAATTTTCAAATTCCGCCTGACGGAAAGCAGGAGTAATAACCATTTCATCAACTATTTCATGTAAACCTTTTTCATTTTCAGTTTTACTTTTCGGAATAAACGCTACACCATTTTTTTGTGAAAAGGTTGGTTCAGATACATCAATATCTAATTCAACCGTATAACCATTATTTATGGCATGATCCATAACTATCATGTATTCTTCAAGTGAAAGGTTGTAAAATTTTCCATTAGAGAAATTATCAGGTATTGCAAGAATGAATTTTGCATAAACCGGTTGATGTGTAAAAGAAGTAAACGTAACATAATCATCCGGATTTAATTTTGTCATTGCTAAAAATTCTTTTGGAGTATAGGTTTTTCCATTGTAATTAAAGGATGTTTTATATGCTCCAATATCTTTATCCAAGATAGATTTTATAGGGGATTTCCAATTGCTTTGATTGGGATCTTTCGCAATAAATTTATCTAAAATTTCTTTCATATCCGGCACAAGTTTACTATGATTATACAAAGTTTGTTGTCCGATCAATCCTGTAAAAGCTTCCTGAGGCATCAAACCATTTGATCTTGCAGCATTCATAAGGTCATGGGCAAGTCCGCCTTCACTAAACTGTGCTGTTCCTTGTCGCATTACATAATTCCATGCTTTTTTATCGTAAGTGGTTCTAACGATATACATTTCAGAAATATCAATTTTTTGTCCGGATATTCTTTCGATTTCTGATTCAATAAAAGAAGAAGAAGAAAAACTCCAGCAGGTTCCAGTCATCCCTTGATTTTTCACAGAGGAAGTATAGATATCTTTCACTGGTGTAAATTCATATTTTTGGGCAAAAATAAAACCAATGGAGAACAGAAGGATTGTTGTTAAAAGGATGCGTTTTTTCATTTCATTTTCATTTTTTATGGTTACCAAATGTATCATTTATTTTGCATCTAAAAAAGTAGGGGATTCAATATAATATAGAACAAAAAAAAGCCCAGATCAATTCCGGACTTCAATTCTTTTAAGTTTGTAAAAGATTAATTATTGTTATTATCAGGTTCTTCTGCTTTTTCTTCCTTATTTTCTTCTTCCACAGGATAACCTAGTTTTTCTAATCTCTTTTTATCTAAAACACGTTCAATATTTGCATAATAATCATCTGCATTCGGATTGTCAGATCCAATTTTGGCATATCCGTTTTTGTAATATTTCAAAGCTTTTCTATAATCGTATCCTGTTTCATAATATCTTCCTATATAGTAATCTCCAAGAGGAGAATCAGGATATAATCGATTGATCATTTTGCCAAATTCTTCCAGGTAATTACCATCTTCTTTATCAAGGATAATGGATTCTATTTTATAGATGTCGCTTTCGCGGATCTTTAAATTTGAACCATACAGGTATTCAATTTCAACATATTTCTTTTCTAAAAACTCTATTGCTTCAGCAGGAGAAAGATCTGCTATTTCCTGATCATATTCCTTTTGTGAGATGGCGGCATATAATTCAAATATAAAACCCATAGCACTTGGTATTGCCTGGCCAATAGAAGCAGTTTTAGTTGAATTTGAAAAATCATCAAACTTGTATTTAAAAAACTCATTATCAGATAATTTTAAAAGATTGTTTACATCATTGATGGGTTTTCTTCGTTTTTCTTTGTTGTAGTTTCCTGTACACAAATAATAATAAAAATCTGATTCAATTGCCTGACTTTTCAATTCTAATCGTTGGGTTATTTCAGGAGCATAACTCGGATTGATATTGATATATGCATTAAAAATAGGATCTTTATCAATAAAGAAATAGTTGATAAAATTAGCGGTTATGGTATTTCCAACAATTGTCTTAAATAAAGAAGTTCTATAATTATCTTCAATATAACCAATTAGCTCATTTTTAATAAAACCATAGAATTTTGTACTTTCTTTATTGGGTAAACCGGTATCAATACTGTAATCACAGTCGGTATATCTTTCGTCTCCCTGATTTTGAAAAACACCCACAATAATTTGTTCGGGAGCTTTCCCTTTTGAAGCAAATAATTTAGAATTAGCAACATAAAGGTCAAATAAATATTCAGCATCAAATACAACTGCTACCGGATAAGTATTGTCTTTATTCTCTTCATATGCCGGAGGTAAATAAATTTTCACTATCCGTTTTGTATCCAATTCATAAGAATCAAAATTCTTTATAATAATATTATCCTGAGCAAAGCTGGTGGTAGTTATAAAAAGAAGTAATAGAACTATTTTTTTCATTTGGTATAAATTTTCAATAAAGAATAAATGCTTTTAAATAGTTAAAATGAACACTTCTTTAGAAAAAGTATTATTTTCGCTATATCATTAAAAAAATCAAACGAGATAATATATAAATTATTATATAATTACCAAAATTATTAAGTTAAAAATAAAAATTCAGCCAATGACAAAACCAGATTGGAAAACTGCTATAGAATTTAAAGACATTACCTATAAAAAATGTAATGGAGTGGCGAGAATTGCCTTTAACAGGCCTGATGTTAGAAATGCATTTCGACCTAATACGACCTCTGAATTAATTAAAGCATTTTATGATGCACAAGAAGATACTACCATAGGTGTTGTGTTACTTTCTGCCGAAGGTCCTTCCGGTAAAGATGGTGTGTATTCTTTTTGTAGTGGAGGAGATCAAAAAGCAAGAGGTCATCAGGGATATGTTGGTAAAGACGGACAGCACAGGTTGAACATTTTAGAAGTGCAACGAATGATTCGTTTTATGCCAAAGGCCGTAATTGCTGTTGTTCCGGGTTGGGCAGTTGGAGGTGGCCATAGTTTACATGTGGTTTGTGATATGACTCTGGCAAGCAAAGAACACGCAATATTTAAGCAAACAGATGCTGATGTTACCAGTTTTGATGGAGGATATGGTTCTGCCTATCTGGCTAAAATGGTCGGACAAAAAAAAGCTCGTGAGATTTTCTTTTTGGGTAGAAATTATTCTGCTCAGGAAGCATATGAAATGGGTATGGTCAATGCTGTTGTACCACACGATGAATTAGAGGATACTGCCTATGAATGGGCGCAGGAAATTCTTGGCAAATCTCCAACTTCTATAAAAATGTTAAAGTTTGCTATGAATCTTACAGATGATGGAATGGTAGGTCAGCAGGTTTTTGCGGGTGAAGCAACACGTTTGGCTTATATGACAGAGGAGGCAAAAGAAGGAAGAAATGCTTTTTTAGAAAAGAGGAAACCAAATTTTGAAAAAAAATGGCTACCGTAGAACAAGTAAAAAGTTTTAAGTGAAAAGTCCTTTCCCTTGGAAAGAGTTTAAATAGGAAATAAATATTAGTATGAAAATAATCTGTATAGGTAGAAATTATACCGAGCATATTGAAGAATTAGCAAATGAAAAACCCGAAAATCCGGTAATTTTCATGAAACCAGATTCTGCTATTTTGCTAAAAAATAACCCGTTTGTAATACCTCCTTTTTCTGATGATGTTCATTATGAAGTAGAGGTGCTGGTTAAGATTAATCGAATTGGAAAACATATCCAAAAAGAATTTGCACATAAATATTATGATGAAATTGGTTTGGGTATTGATTTTACAGCACGAGATCTTCAAAGTAAATTGAAATCAAAAGGATTGCCCTGGGAAAAAGCCAAAGCCTTTGACGGCAGTGCTGTTATAGGAAATTTTATCCCTAAAAAATCTTTTGATCTTGATAATTTGAATTTTAAACTATTCAAAAATAAAGAGCTGGTTCAAGATGGAAATACTGCTAAAATGTTATGGAAAATTGATGAGATCATTGCTTATGTGTCTCAGTTCTTTACGTTAAAAATTGGGGATATAATTTTTACAGGTACACCGGCTGGAGTGGGTAAAGTTGCAGTAAATGATATTCTAAATGGAGAATTAGAGGGCAAAGAGCTCTTTAAAATTAATATTCGATAAATATTAAAAAAATTATAAAAAAACACTTAATCAATTGATTAAGTGTTTTTTTATAGGGTAAATTCAATATTTATAAAAATATATTATAAATACTTGCATAATTGATAGTAATACTATTATATTTGCAAGCGAATATGAAAAATTTACATATACATATAGAAGTTTCTCCTGAATTATTTTTAAAAAATCCAGATTCTACTGAATTAGGACGTAAAATAGTTTCTTCTGGTGCTGAATTGATAAATGAGCTTGGTTTTGAAGCCTTTACTTTTAAAAAACTTGGAATTAATATTGAATCACCTGAAAGCTCTATTTATCGTTATTTTGAAAATAAACATGTATTTTTAATTTATTTAGTGTCTTGGTATTGGGGCTGGATTGAATATCAAATAGTATTTGCGACTGTAAATGTAGGTTCTCCTGTTGAAAAATTAAAAAAGTCAATAAGTATTTTAATTCAATCTTTTAATAATGGCAATCAGGATTCTATGATTGATGAGGTTGTTTTACGAAAAATAATATTTACCGAGTCTGTAAAAGCATATCATACAAAAGATGTAGATAGAGAAAATAAAAAAGGTTATTTCAAAACATTTAAGCAGGTGGTACACAGAGTTAGTGAGATCGTTTTAGAAATCAACCCTCTCTTTGAATTTCCACATATGCTTATCTCTACGGTGATTGAGGGTGCTCACCAGCAAATGTATTTTGCTGAGCATCTGCCATCTTTGACAGATGTTGAGCAGGGAAAAGATGCCATTTCTGAGTTTTATACAAATATGGTATTAAAAGTTATAGCATGAGCAGGAACAAGATAACATATCGTTCTGATGATTTTTTAATGTACCTGCAGCAATGGATGGTTATGTTTCTGTTATTATTTATGGTTGCAAAACCTCTATCCATTATTTTTATGGATGTGTCTAATTCGAAATTGGAACTGATTGAAAATTTAACCGAAGATATTTCAGAAGATAATAAGGAAGATAGTTTTGATGATGAAAAAATTAATAGTTTTTTCTCATTTAAAATAAAAACTATGGATATTAGTTTACTTTCATATGCCTGTATCAATAACGGCTCTGGAAGTCTCCATCCTGATATTCACTTACCGCCACCCAAATTATAGTATTGACTTCTCTCTATTATTGATTATATGCTTGTTCTAATTATGTAATGGGTTAATTGTCAAAATACTTTTCAATTCAATAAAGAACTTTATACAGTATTCTTTAAGATAATACTCTTTTTTTAACAACTCATAAATAGTCAATAAATAACAATTTATTGACAGGTTATGAAAAAATAATATATGAAAATGAATAAATTATTCAATTTTAAACACTTTAAGGGTGACATGTTTGGTGGAATTACAGCCGGTATTGTTGCATTGCCATTAGCACTTGCTTTTGGTGTAAGTTCAGGTCTGGGGCCAAGTGCCGGACTTTACGGAGCTATTTTTGTAAGTTTTTTTGCTGCACTTTTTGGCGGTACAAACACACAGATTTCTGGCCCGACTGCCCCAATGACAGCAGTAAGTATGGTAGTTATAGCCGGGATTGTGGCAGCATTTGATGGTGATGTGAACAAAGCTTTACCAGCAATTTTGACAGTGTTTTTATTGGCAGGTCTCATGCAGGTAGGATTAGGCTTTCTCGGTTTGGGAAAATACATTAAGTATATTCCCTATCCGGTAGTTTCAGGGTTTATGACCGCTATTGGAGTTATCATTTTGATAACGCAAATCTTACCTTCTATAGGTTATTATCCAAAAGAAGACACTGAATTTGTTTCTCAATTCAAACCACATGCCGAAGAAATTATTTTAGATAATATTTTAAAAGATGAGGCAGGTGAAGGAATATTAGTTCTTGAAAATTTTAAAGAAACAGTTAGAAGGGCAGATGATATCACACAGTCACAAATTTTAAAGGAGTCACAAACACTTGCAGGTAAAGATGCTTCTGGAGTTATAGGTGCTATTAAAGTGTTGCCAAGAGCTCTTAGTAAAATTAATTGGTTAGAATTATTGTTGGCACTTGGAACGATTATAATTATCTATGGGTTTAAGCGTATAACAACAAAGGTTCCAAGTACTTTGGTTGCTCTGTTGGTCATGTCTGGAATAGCAATAGGGTTTGGTTTGAATTACCGGCCTATTGAAGAAATACCAAGTGGTTTACCAATACCAAATCTTGAGATTTTTACTGGTTTTAGTCTGGGGACAATAACACCTTATATTTTTACGGCACTAACTCTTGCGCTTTTGGGGGCAATTGATTCATTGCTGACCTCAGTTGTTGCTGATAATATGACAAAAACCAAGCACAAACCTAACAAGGAATTAATAGGACAGGGGATTGGTAATAGTATAGGTGCGATTTTTGGAGGAATACCGGGAGCAGGAGCCACTATTAGAACTGTTGTTAACATAAATGCAGGTGGAAAAACCAGGTTATCTGGTATGATAGCAGGTGTTTTACTACTGTTTATTTTATTGGCTTTAGGGCCGATTGCATCTCAAATTCCGGCAGCTGTTTTGGCAGG
>Ga0256834_1002708_pt1 | contig 10996 bp, 6 predicted proteins | sample 4281140metaG_FD_190536 | JGI IMG/M metagenome (GOLD analysis project Ga0256834, IMG submission 190536) | Hydrothermal vent microbial communities from East Pacific Rise, Pacific Ocean - 4281-140 | ecosystem: Environmental > Aquatic > Marine > Hydrothermal vents | place: Pacific Ocean: East Pacific... | reverse complement strand
GAATTGCTAATTGTCTGCGAAACTCCATTCACTTTTACAGAAGTGGTTTCATATACTGAATTAGGTGTAATTGTTACCGTAACACTACCTCCTTCATTTACTGTACTAGTGCTTAAAGAAACAGTACCAAGACCCGTATGGGTTTCTGTAATGCTATAGGTTGGTATAACTGGAGAAAACACCACATCAACAACAGTATTACTAGTCACATTACTGATAATAAATGAATTGCTAATTGTCTGTAAAACACCGTTCACTCTTATAGAAGTGGTTTCATAGCCCGAATTAGGTGTAATTGTTACCGTAACACTACCTCCTTCATTTACTGTACTAGTGCTTAAAGAAACAGTACCAAGACCCGTATGGGTTTCTGTAATGCTATAGGTTGGTATAACTGGAGAAAACACCACATCAACAACAGTATTACTAGTCACATTACTGATAATAAATGAATTGCTAATAGGTTGTGAAATACAATTCACTTTTATAGAAGTAATCTCATATCCTGTATTGGGTGTAATTGTTACTGTTACACTATCACCTTCATCTATAGTATTAGAGCTAAAAGAAACAGTTCCATTACCATCAGTTCTTTCTTCTATACTGTAATTTGATGTTGGTGACATAGTAGAATACGCACCACCTTTATAATGATAATCATTTTCGCTAATTTTCTTGAAGCCTCCTATGCTGCAATTAGTATCAACAACTTCTGTATAAGTTTTTATAAGTCTTCCAGCCTCATCATATTCAAACATTGTTGCTAAGCCATTCGATCCAATAATATACCAAAGCTCATCCCACTCGTTGTAAACATAACTTGTTATTGAAGAAGCTATTGGTAGTAATCTAAAATCATCAAAGTAAATAGTTCCACTAGCTGAAGTTACAGCAACCATTGTGGTTTCTATTGGAATATCGATAATCTTATTTAGAAGTACCCAATCTCCAGCAATAGTTCTTTCAAAACCATCATCCTCAAAACTATAAGTGTCAACCCCAACGATTAATCTGGCATTTGCTTCATTCCCTTTATCTACCCATACAGAAACTTTGTATTTCCCATCTCTATGTTCTCCTACGTTTAGGTTCACTTCAAATCCATTTTCACCGTTTGAAATTGCTATTGATTGTACTCCTGTGTGTGCTTTTACGGAAGATTGTCCTATTGATTTCACTTCTCCATCAAAATAAGCTGAATTTGAAGAAACATATTCCGCACCACTGTAAAACATTTCAGTGTATTTAGCATTTGAAACAGCCATAATTTTACTGTCACTATCACACATTTTAGTGGATGCAAAATTGTTATTGATATCCATTGTTTCTAATGGAGCTGAGTAGTGGTCGTATAGCTTAACTTCAGAGGCTTGTTTCCACTTATCATTGGTTTGAAGTATATCAAAACCAACCCCCCAATTAAATCCATCATCAGTAGTATCATCAAAATCTACATAAGTACCATCACTATCTATATTGCCTTTCCAAAAGAAATTTTTGTGTTTTCGCCATATTTTTTCAACATCATTTGTTGGTGTTGTTTCAATACCACTTTGATCTCTATAGACCCAATCATTATTCCAAGTAGAAATACCAGTTCCAATTACCTTTTCAGTATTGTTAACTTCATCTAATAAATATGCATAACTAGCTGCTTGTTGGGTTAACATATTTTTGTTTGTAATATCATCAACTTTGGAACCCATACCATAACCGCCAACACTTCCAGAATATTCTGGGATAGTGTAAGCTGGAACTGTTTTGGTTTTAAAAGCAGTACCATCACTCGCATAGGTTCTTGTCTCTAATAATTGACCTGTTAAAAAATCATATTTATCGAAATATGTTGTACTTGTATATCCTCCTTGTGTTACAGTAGTACTTTTTAGAACACTTGGATAATTTACCTTACTTGTTGAACTTACATAATAATACTCATCATTATTTGCCCCTTTTAAAACACGTTTTGAACTTTTGTGAGATTCTTGAGTTACCCCTATTTCACCATTTGCATTAAAATTTTGCTTATAAGTATTAGTATTCTTATTAAGAATCTGTCCTTTCGAATTATAGCTTGTTGTTGATAAAATTCTACCTAAATCACCCAATTTATTGTAGATTGTATATTTATTCACAATTACTTGACCGTTATTAAAAGTTTCGTTTTGTTGTTCTTTTACTTTAAAAGAATCGCCCAAGCTATATAAATATCCTGGCTCACTATTAGCAACTTCTAAGGTTTGAAATTCATATGAGGTGCTACCCATTACGGAACCATTAGCATCTTTAGTCTCCATTATTACATGCCCATACATAACAGAAGGAGGAGGCAATTCAGAGATATATGGTATAGCAATAATATCATCTGAAGGGGCATAAGAAGTTATACCTGATGACTGATAATTAGAACTATTATAAATTCTGTCAAAACCTGGAGTATTATAATAGTAGTTAGTAGTTAAACTTGTATTACCATCTGTAACAGTAAGCCCTGAAACTCGAATCCCTCCAACCCTCTGATCAATCAAATTCTTATTCGTAAATAATGTATAATTAATACTAACATCATCATTGTCATATCCTGTTGTTCTCCATTTATAACATTTATCATCTGCTGTATTTCTCATAATTACACCATCAGGATTATCTGTACTTGCAAAATAAACATCTTTTTTAGACCATTTCCTATTAACAATCCAACCTTCATCGTCGTCATCAAAATACCAATAATTAATATTCCCTGATATTTTTAATCTTACTTTATCCGAGGTGACTTCTACTACTTGTGCAATTACATTATCCAAATCAAGAGTGACCTGACGGCGATATCTTGCCAATAGAGGACCTGCTTTCCCTTTTCTACAAATGAATAATTTTAATGGAACATTTTTATTCACCTCAAAATATTTAGAAAAATCTCCAAACGGCTCAGTATCAACATCAAAATCGTTAGTAACTTCTAAAAATATGTCACTAGTACTGGATGCGGCAGTTATATTAAACATGAGACCATCCATTAACGCTATACCACTATTAATCGCTTGTTGATGATAATCATCAGATTCATATGCAATATTTATTTTCCCACCTGTTGGAGTTTGAATACTGTTTAAACTCCAAACTTGAGGTAAAACATTATGATATCCCCAATCATCAATTTTATCTTGATTAAATTCAGTACTAGTAGATTCATATGAAAATTTATAAGGAGGAATTATTCCAATTCCTGATTTCCCCTTAAAATAAACGTTATCTAATGTCAAACGCCCTTTGGAAATATTTTCAGAATTAATAGAGTTCTTAGCTAAACTATAACCATGATTAAACTCAATAATTTGTTGTGCATTATTCTCAAGGTTTAATCCATTAATATCACTTACATCTAAAACATTTTTATGCTGATGAATACCAAAACTTTTTAGTATTGGTTCTTCAATATATAAAAGGCTATTAGCTGGGGAACAATCATAATTGGTAAAACAAGTAAAACTTGAATAATATAAATGATTTGAACTTAGGTAACCTACTTCTTCATTAATTAAAGAGCCTCTGTTTTTAAAATTAAATTCAAAATCTTTATTATTTAATAAAATAATCTTAACTAGTTTTAAGCTCTTATTCTTAGGTATATCAGCATATTTATATGAAGTTTGTTTTTCTGCTAGATAATATTTTGAAGGTTTCGGACCAAACAAACTAGGCACCATTACTTCTGGCAAAACATACTCACTACCATCCTCTTTATAAAACATTTCTCCTACCTTTCCAAATTGTTTATTAGCATTATAGCTTGACGTAATACCTAACCCAAAAGTTCCTATATTAAAAGCACCCTGCTCAGGTGTCCATTTACCAGTATTGTTGTTATAAATAGATTTTGATGTAGAAATATTATCATCTCTAAGATCTTTTATAAAAAGAGCGGTATGTGTTCTTGTTTTTATAGCATCTAAATAATAAATTTGTTTACGCCCCCATGCATAGGAATAAGTATTATCCAAACCTCCTCCTTTTTTAATTTCTTCAAATCTTCCATTTGGAGTTTGCCATACATACCCATCAGACCATCTTCCATAATCAAACACTACCCAATACCCATAATCACCATCATCTAAAGTTCCATTATTGTTTCTATCTATATAATCTGGCCCAGTAATCCCTGTTAACAACCAATGTGTTGCATAAGGTGTAGTTTTGTGGATTTCAAAAAATTTTAAATCCTGATTATTTTTATCACTGAAATTTTTATAGAAGGATTCAAACTGATAAACAGGTAATGAATAATGGTAAGTTCTTCCATCTAAGGTTGTAATATTATATGCTCCAATCCCATCATCTAAAAAAATATTTGTATCAACCCTATTTAAATTTTTCTCACCGTAAGCTGTATTATCACGTCTACTATTGTTTCTTTCTTTAGCATCAATAAAACCGGGTATATTTGTAATTGTTGAGAATCCTACATAACTTTCTCTAATTTCTTTATTTGTATACGTTTTAATATAATTCCCCTCCTTTTTTCTTCTGTTTACCAAAAAAGAAAGCTCATTATAATTACCTGTAGAAGTGGTGTTGTAATTTTGTAAAATAGATTGATCATTTACTGCACCACCACCATTGCTATCTATAATATTTGTTTTTTCAAAACGCAGAAAAGAATTATATGCATTTTCAAAGGTGAAATACATTTTATTTAAAGCATTTTTATTTGGTGCTATTTCTGATTGTGAAGATTGATACTGTGAGAGGTCATAATCTAAATATTCAGCGTACATTTCATCATTATTCTCTGTAGCTTTCCCTCTAAAAGTTAAATTCAATTCTTCAATTGAATATGGTTTTATTGAACCTGATAGTCCTTGTGCCGTTACACTATAATTATCATAATTTGGCAATACCAAATTATTCTCTCCAATTTGTTTATTATTATCTATTAACAAATGATAATCCATTTCGTCACTAACCCTAGGAATCACATTGGTATCCATAAAATTATTTTCATATAATTTGTTTGAAAATGAACCATTTTCATTAATTTTAGTCTTGTTAGAAAATAAAGGGTTGAGAATTCCTGACACATTCAAACTATTTAATTTGAATAGAGATGTTTTAACTTTTGTATGGCTAAAATTCACATAAAACATATATACCGGAAAGAAAAAACCTTTTTCATCAACATCTATATTATAATCCCCAAAAGAGATACCATAACTTGAAGATGAAACTCCAGTTCCATTAACTCTAACTGACATTCCATTAGAACTAAAAGAAACCCCTACACTTGTTCTTTCTGCTACCGAAACACTTCCTGATAAGCCTGAACTGTAATTATAATTCAATCCAACACCTAAATAACTGTTAGATTCTCCAGTTCTGCCCCCATAACCCATTCCAACTCCATTTGTACCAATACTTCCTGAAAAACCACCGATACCTCCATTAATACTTGCTCCATTAGTACCAACACTAGCACCAATATTCGCTCCACTTTCTCCTCCTAAACCAATACTTGCTGAAACAAATCCTCCTAGGGATTGATTAGATCCCCAAGATGCACCAAGACCAACTGAAATACCTCCACCCAAAGTAGCACCTACACCAAAGCTATAGTAATCCTCTTCTTTTAATTCATCATAAAAAAATTCATTTACACTTGTTTTCCCCCAATCATCAGGATAACCATTTACTCCTCTATTTATTGTTCCAGGATTTATGTTCCAACCTAATCCAACCCAGGAAGCTTCTTGATCCATGGCAATACCAGCATGATATGATAATGCTATAGGATATCCTCCTTCTGGTGATGGCACATTTAATAAAGGTAGCACATACGATAAATCACCTGTTACTAAATTCACCATATCTGTAGCATCTACAGGTTCAAAACTTGCAGCTTCAGGTGCATTTGGACCTTGTGCATACAGTTTATTAGTTTGAGGTAGTAAACAAAAAAGTAATAAAAGTAATATTGTTATTTTATGAGATAATTTTAACTTGTTCATAGCTTTTATAATTAATTACACTGTTGATTGTAAAATTCAACAATTTCAATAAGGTCTCTTTTTTTAAATTCTCTATTTTGAATGAGTTTAACTAATTTTGGACAATCTTTAAAATACTCTGAAGCGGCTTTTTTAAAGTTCTTTGTGAATAACTGATTGGAGCCCAAGTGTATTACAAAATCCTGTTCTCTCCTCTTTACATAGAAATTTTTAATGGTATAAGAATAACCTCCACTAAAACCGGTGCCTCCCATTGCTCCAAATCCACCTCCAAACCCTGGGTTGTAACTTTGAGATACTGTTCTATATAAGCTAATATTACCAACCGTAACTTCTTCAAATACTTTAGGTGTATCTTGATTTTTAACTTTTAGATATACGTAGCTTGTAATTTCATCTGTGTAATAAATTTTTACACGTTCTAATTTTGAGAAATGAAGTTTACTCGATTTTTCTTTACGGTTTTTTCTGTATTTAACAGAATTCCCTTTTATTTTACCTAATCCAGCTATTGTATCTCCATTTTTAAAATAAATAACAGCTTTTGTCTTTTGTGCTTGTAAAACACTTAAAGTAGTGAATACACAAATAATTAAAATAATAAATTTTTTAGCCATTTTAAAAATTTAATTTTGGTTCGTTTATTATTGTTTTAATAGGTATTTTAAATTTCACTTCACCAGTATATAAACCAAGGTCTTCAATAGTGAAATTTAAATAATCGTCTTGTAATTGTTGTTTGTTTCTAGGATACACAAACATAATTGTTGTACTTCTGCTCATACCGTACATTCTAGGATAAATAAAATCAGCTAGTTCAATGGTATCTTTTTTTTGGGTATATAAGTGAACTCTCTCTCCCATTCCAAAAGCCAATTGGCTTACCATAGCCCCAAACTCATTTCTGTTTTTTGGTGCAGTACTCAATAGCTCCTGATTATTTTTAGACATAGAGAGATTGAAATACATATACTTGCTATATTTTTCTCTGAGTCGTCTTATTTTTTCGGTATCAATACTATCACTTAACTCTTGTTTAACTAATAAATCTGTTGGGCGTTGCACAATAGAAAAATCAATGTCGTTTATTGTTTTTTGTAGTAGATAGCCACTGGAAGGGTCTTTTAGATATATCCACATAGCATCTTCAGTCTCAAAGGTTTTTTGAGTGCAACTCCATAGCAATGGTAATACCAATAAAATGTAAATTCTCTTTTTCACAGAAACCACCAATTATTTACCTCCAAACTCACTGTTTAAACCTTCCAATACCTCTTGGGTTAAATTAGTACCTTCATCAGCATACATGATATTCCCACTACCACTTGCTCCAAAAATAATTTGATGTCCATGTTTTTTACCATATTCTTTTACATAGTCATTAATGTCATTGATAATTGTCTGACTCGCTTTTTTATCTTCTTCTTGTATTTGTTTTTGAATGGCTTGTTGGTAGTTATTAATTTGTTGTTGTTTGTTACCTAACAATTCTTGTTTTAATTCCAATTCTTTTTCAGAATAATTAGAGCGTTCTTTTTCATATAGTTTTAATTCATTTTGCCAATTAGTTACTAAACTATCAACATTTGATTGTAATGTTTTTGCTTTTTCTTGAAATTCGGCTCTTACAATCTTAGTTCTGCTGTAACCTTCCATTAGTTTATTAACATCTACATAAACTTGTTTAGATGCGTTTTGATTAAAAAAGAATGATGCAGCAGCAATTAATAATGCCAGAATAGAAATTAAAATAGGTAGTTTTTTCATTTTAAGAATAATTTTTACTTTTCAAAAGTAGTTCCAACATTTAATATAATGCTACGGTAAAACCGTAAAAATATTTCTGAAATTGTAAGTAAATTTGTGTACTATAATTTTATTTATCTTATGAAGAATAAGTTCAATTTCACAACTAAAAAATTGAATTCCTTCAATCTGCAAGAAATGCTCGTAGTTTTAGTTATTATTGGTATTTTAATATTGATAGACCATAATTTTTCTTCTGTATTAAGCAGATAGTAAATTTATTACAAAACTCTTTAAAGAAACATTTGAAAAGCATGATTTATACACTATAAAAGAGCCTATTAATATTTTAACAGATGGGGGTTCAGAAAATAAAGGAGCGTTTACGACTTGGGTCAATCATTTTAATGCACCACCAGTTGTATCGAAAATTACTGCACGAACAAATGATTTTCCTTTGTCTAATAGTATGGCTGAAAGTACGCATAGTATTTATAAAACAGAATTTTTAAAAGGACAGGTTTCAAGAACGGTTGAAAATCATTTAGATAGTTTAAAGCAATTTGTTCACTATTATAACTATGAACGACATCCTGCTGATTTATGTGGTTTAACAACGATGCAAGTTATAGCCGGTAAAATTCCTGATAAAAATTACTTTAAAAATCAAATTGCTGAAACCAAACTTAACAGAGTTACTACTAACAGAGCATTTAATAAATGTGCTTTTGTTAGGTAAATTCTATCTTAGAATTACCGAAAACAGGTTTTTTATACTGTTTCCTAGTTTTGAAAACTGATTTTTAAACAGTAAAACAATTTACCTAATTTCTATTTTGAACTGCAACTTTATTTAAACCAAAAAAACTTCTATGTAATTAAAAATAGAAGTTTTTTCTTTGTTAATACTAAAAACGCAAACATTTTTACCTTCACGCCAGCTGGCTCTTTCACTAAAAAAGTACACTGTACTTTTTCTTTACGTTCAGCCCTGTTGCAGATTATAATAGATGTTGCTGTGCTTAAATATGATTTACAAAAACGTATGATATAAAAAAACCACTCTTCGGAGTGGTTTTTATTTGTAAAATTCATTTATTCTTTTATACCTAATTCTTCTGCTCTTTCTAACCAGTAATCTGCTAAAACTTTATCTTCTTCAACACCGATACCGTAAAAATAACACCGTCCTACTTCATAAATAGATTGCTTGTCGCCTCTCAAACTTGCCTGCAAATAAGATTCAAAAGCTTTGTCTAAATCTTTTTCAACACCAACACCTTGCTCATAACAAACTCCTAAATCATAAAAAGAATCAGCATATTTTCCCTCGGCAGATTGTAATAAATAATCTATAGCTTTAGTTACATCTTTTTCCACAAATGTACCGTGCAAATACCAAGTTCCAAGTGCATAACAAGCTTTCGGGTTCTTGTATTTAGCAGACTTGTTAAGTAATTCAAAAGCTGACTTATTATTCTTGTTGACTTGAGCTTCGTAAAGTGCTTTTTTATATAATCTATCTCCTTTCATTAGTTTTAATACTGTTTTAAATTAGTTTTTTGGTGGCCAAGACCCTTTCCAATTTGGTGGTCTTTTCCTTGGCATTCTTCTATTTACATCTCCTTTTTCGCCACCTCTATCTCTACCTTTTCTTGCTCGACCTTTCTCGTGCTTACCTTTAGTACTCGGTCTTGCTCCAGTTGTGTGTTCAGCACCTGCAGCTTCTCCAGTATCAGTTGCATCTTTAGAAAATTCTAATATAGTGTCAGAATTTGCTATATCTACTATTATAGCAGTAACAGCAGCACCTAATAAAATAAAAGGTATAGCAACATCATCTGCTACTCCAATTCCAGTAACGTCATCTGCAAGCAATACTCCTGAAGTCATTAAACCACCAGCCATTATTTCGCCAGAGTTATCAGCTTCATTTTCTACTTCGGTGGAAGTCACATCTACTACTTGGGTTTCATCTCCAATAGATCCTTCGTCAATTTCTGTTATTTCTCCATCTTCACCAAAATTATAATTGTCTCCATTTTGGTCTTGACCTACAAAAGTATTATCAATATAAGTCCCATCAATTCCTGCATCATCTAAATCTTGTTGATTATTGATATTTTCATCATATACAATATTACCATCTTCATCTTCATACCAATCATCAGCTTTCATACCATCAGGGTCAATAAAGAAAATAGGATTATTGAACGCATAATTATAAGGCGAGTGCCTTCTCATCTGTTCTGCTAATGGGTCTATGTTCATCCAACGCATTAATGCTGGGTCGTAATTCCTTGCACCAAAATCAAGAGTTCCTAATCCTAATTCGTCATTTTCTTCTTTTCCATTAAATCCATAAGGATGGTCAATACCACTAATTACATTATTGTAGCCTTTATGTTTTAAACCGCCAGGATAATAATTATTCTCTTCGAGGATTTCAGTTGACGGGTCGATACTGCCATTTAAATCAAGGTCGGAGTATGACAGTCTTATATTCCCTAAATGGTCTTTATATTGATAGATATAATCAAAACCTAAATCATAATTAGTAGGGTCTTTAGGTTCTACATATCCTTCAGGTTGGTTAAAGAACTTCAGTTCTTCAATTCCTGCGGCCTCTTCATAGATGTAATTACCTGAATAATTAGTAGTTGTAGTATTTCCTATATCAGTCACTATTTTCGAAAGTTTTATCCCAGAGGCATCGTAAATATAATCAATATACTTGTCAGCAGCAAAAGTAACTTGCGACGGTAAATTTAAATGATTGTAACTAATATTAATAATGCCTTTATTAGCATCGGTTAACATATTACCATTAGCATCATAAGTGTAATCAATTCCTGTTTTATTTCCATCTTTAAATTCACCTTTTAAATCTGTTGGAGTATTTATTGCATCAGTAACAGTTAATAGTTTGTTTCCAGTATCATAAGCATAACTTAAGTCGTCCATTAAACCAAAATCTCCTACATTGATTTGATCTGGAAAACCAACTAAAGCTCCTTGTCTTTGTAAGTTTTGGATATTACCATTTTTATCATATTCTACTGATCCTAAATTGTAATGTCCAGTATTATCAATTGCACTTGTAATTCTATTTAAGGCATCATAGGTGTAATTATAAATGGTGCTTTTATCATTACTAGAATCATTAATTGAAGTTGTATTCCACTCTGTTAATGAAATATTTCCATTGTATAATGGATTAGCACCTTCATTATAACCAATTCTAAAGT
>Ga0256834_1002707_pt1 | contig 10997 bp, 7 predicted proteins | sample 4281140metaG_FD_190536 | JGI IMG/M metagenome (GOLD analysis project Ga0256834, IMG submission 190536) | Hydrothermal vent microbial communities from East Pacific Rise, Pacific Ocean - 4281-140 | ecosystem: Environmental > Aquatic > Marine > Hydrothermal vents | place: Pacific Ocean: East Pacific... | reverse complement strand
TTCAGAGAACAAACTGGAAGCTGCTAAAAAAGTCGTTCCTATTTTAGTTTCTGTAATGGCTATGGCATTCATCACGTATTTAACAGTTAAAGGTCTTAAAAAGGTATGGGTAGATATTGTAGATATTTTACCATTCTTACCAGAGACTAAAAAACCAACCATTGGTATTGCTCTTATGTTTGGTGCTATCGGTGCATTTATTACTTACTTTATTGTTAAACCTCGTGTTGCCTCTAAAGTTGCGACACTCTCAGATGATAGAGCTTCTATAAACACTCTGTTTACTATCCCTCTTATCTTTGCTGCTGCACTTCTTAGTTTTGCTCATGGTGCAAACGATGTTGCCAATGCTGTAGGACCTTTAGCTGCTATTTATGACTCATTAGCACATACAACCATCTCGGCTAAAGCTGCTATTCCATTATGGGTAATGGTTGTTGGTGGTCTTGGTATCTCTGTTGGTTTGGCACTTTTTGGTCCAAGACTTATTAAGACTGTTGGTTCAGAAATCACAGAACTTGACCAGATGAGAGCCTTCTCTATTATGATGGCTGCTGCTATTACTGTTGTTATAGCTTCTCAGCTTGGTCTACCTGTATCTTCAACCCATATCGCTGTGGGTGGTGTATTTGGAGTTGGTTTCCTTAGAGAGTGGATGGATAGAAAAGGTACAGATGCAAAAAATCTAGAGCTTAACAATCAACTAGAAGTAGTAGAAAAATACAAAGCAGAAATGGAAAATATCGGTGACGATTACAAAAGAAAGTCAGAACTTTTTGAGATTATAAAAGCAGAGAAAAAAGCTGCTAAAGCAATTAAAAAAGCACTCAGAGAAAACTATGTTAAGCGTGGTATGGTTAAAAAAATCATCGCTGCATGGGTTATAACAGTTCCTGTAGCTGCTGCACTTTCAGCTCTTGTATTCTTTATTATTAAAGGTATTGAGATTTAAAAAGTCTAAAAAGTAGGAGTTGAAACTTAAGTCCCAACTCCTATAACTCTAATAATACCCTTCCTACTTCTTGTGCATCAAACTCCCCTCTTTTCCAAGGGTCTTCTAAATTTTCTATAATAATATTAATACCCTCCCTCTTATACTTCCCTAAATCACCCATCTGTATATAACATTGTTTCCTATGTTTACTATTAAAAAATGAGATTTGATTATAATGGTTATTAATAATAATATCGGTTATAAAATCATTCAACTTATAACCTCTTTTTTCTGCTACACTCTCTATGATTTTCATCATATCTTCTGCTGTAAAACTTATGGTTTCACTATCTTGTACAAGATTAACTAAAAATACCTTTTTTGCTTTTTTATTATTAACAAGAGCTAAGGGAAGTTCATCATTTATAAGATGAGGTAAAATACTGGTAAAAAAACTACCCGGGCTAAAAATGATAAGTTCAGACTTCTCCACACTTCTCAATACTTTAGGGTTTACTTTTGGAACAACATCTAAAAACTTTTTATCTTGGAACTGACAGATTTCTAAAGAGCTTACATCTTTTTTACTGTTTGCTCCAAATGCACTGATTTCACTCTCTCCACAAATAACTGTACCATTATGAAAGTTGGCTTTTAAGTGGTATTGATTATCTAAATAGATTGGTAAAACCTTAGAGCTACAGTTAAAAAGTTTTTCTAATTTTTCTATGGCTTTATTCCAGTCTTGATTATGTTTATAATAAGCAGCAACCAATATAAAGTTTCCAATACTCCCATTAGAAAGATTGATACTGTCAACCTTTTCCAAAAATAAAAAAAGATAATCAAAAAGCTCTTTTTGTATACTCAACCCATCACTTAACTGATATAAGACACTGCTTTTATTGAGAATTAACTTTCCTAACTCATCTATAAAAATATACTTTTTAACAGGAAATCGCCAATTTATAAACTTTACCAACTGTTTGTTCTGTTGGGTATGAGGTATGGACATGGCTAAAGATTGTCGTATGTCACCTACAGACAAAATATTACAACTCTCTCTAAGCACCTTAGAGGAAGCTCCATTGTCAGTACTCGGCACTACTCGAGTTATATTCTCTGAGTAGGTAAGTAACTCAAACATTATATCTTTAATGGCAGAACCACCCGATAATATGGTTATTTTTTTATTTTTAAACTTTAGCATAAAATATTATACTAATTTTTAATTAAAAGGAGAGTCACTTCTCTTTTAATAGGCTAAACCGAACATAAATCTCATCTGCTCTTTTTCTCTAACATCTTTATTATAAATCCACTCTACTCTTAAAGGAATGGTGCTGTTGTGTAAAAAAAGTAAATCAAACTCCATACCTACTGTACTTTCACTGTATTGTCTGTTCAGACTATCTGTAAAGTCTATGTCATAAAATCTCTGTTTAACATAAAGGCTCTCACGCTGTAACGAAAGAGGTAGAGAGTAAAAGTAAAGTGAAGCATCAAAAACCTTTGCCAAACTCAACTCTGCCATTTTTGCCTCTTTTGCATAGTAAGTTCTTGAAATACTTGGCATATTTAGTGTAGCTTGGTCTGACTGTAAAGCAGAAAAGCCATCACTAACTTCTATACCCTTTTCATCTAAACCATTGACCTCATCACTTTTCATATAAGTACCCTTAGCCCCCACATAGCTTTGCCAAAACAGATCATGTTTAAAAGCGTATGTTCCACCTACTATGGTACTCTCTCTATCTTTAGTTGCAAAAACTGAAAGTTCATTTAACTCATTTGAATATTTACTAAATCCATACTGTTTATGGTTATAGATATCTAACGATAGCGTTAACGGCTCTCTATAAATATTGTCATAAGCCTTGGTATAAGCCAACGATGCATTCGCTCTCCAGTACCCAGAGGCTAAAAATGGTAAGTTTAAATAAGCTTCATAACCATAATCTCGCTCTTCATATCTTCGAAAATCATTATCTTCATGCTTTACTCCATAAGCAGCCCCACCAAACTCAAGCTGATAAGCGTGATTGTCATATCTTAAACCTCCTACTACTCTTCTTTCGTTATATGAGAGAAGTGCAGAGAGTGAGTTTTGCATGAGGGGGTCTGAGAAGTTGGCTTGAACATCCAGCCCAAAACCATCATAACTGCCATAGCTTAGGGCTTGATTTAAAGAGCTATACCTTAACTGAGTTAAAGGCTTATAAGGTTTTGATTTTAAAGGCTCAGAAGCTTTAGAAAAATTTCTCTTCTGGAGGGTACTGTTTTCCAACGCACCTTCATAATGAGGATAATACGGCAAAGCAGATTTTATAGAATTATCAAACGACATCAATCTATAAGCATACCCCTTTGCACCAATAGTAACCACCAAGGCTTCTTTTTCATTTACCAGCTTAAACTCTATAACATCATCACCCTCTGTTACTCTCTGAGACTCCCCATCAGCAAACTTATAAGCACTACTTCCATGTTCTGTAGAAGCTATAAAATAAACTGCCCCATGCTCATCTACATCGGTTACAAAACCATAATGCCCCTCATAGTCAAAAAGTGCTGTTCTGTTTTTATAGAGTATACGCTTTTCACCCTCTTGTTTAAAGTAGTAGAGGTCTCCCTTTTTATCTACATAGACAGAAGAGTGACTCTGAGTATAAAACTCACCATCCACATAGACATGAGGGTTCTCTATGGATGCTTTTACATCAAAGTAGACTTCACTCCCATCAGGCTTAAACCCCTGAACAACTTTAGAGCCTTCTCCTTTAAGTAGAGTAGCATTTTCAGAAAAAAGTCCCATCTCTATTTTTGTAGGAGATGTTTTTGCACTGCTCTGAACATAGTACTCATTCTCTATCTTAAATACCTCTCCCACCAACCATGAACCACTTTTATAGGTTGTTTTTCTATCTTCTTTATTAAACTTTAGTATTTTTGGAGCAGATGTTCTGTCCCCTACTAAAGTATATATCTCATTATCTTTTACATTTAAAGGGGTAAATATTTGACTTGTGGCTACAACTTTACCGTGTGATGAATTAAACGATTTATGCTCGGTTATTACCTCTTCTACAAACTCTGCTAAAAGCTTTTCAAAATTTTTCCCATACTGCTCTTCAAACATCCAGTTGGTAAAAAATGGGAAAGGCTGCGTGGCATAAGTTTTAAAGTAACCATTGACCTTCTCTACTCCATACCTCTCAACCAAAAACTGCTGAAAAAATCCACCAATCAAATAAAATTTCTCACCATAAGGAAACTCTAACGTACTGTTGTACATCAGTTCAGGGGTTATCTCCCCAGCTTTGGCTAAAGCTACTACCTCTGCCAAAGCATAACCCGAAAAGAGTCGCCCTCCATTGCCATAACGAGACTCATTCATAACAGCATTTCCCTCCAACACAAATGAACTCTCAGTTACATTAGGAACAGGAAAAAGAGGAAGAATCCCAAGCATAGCAAATGGTGTATTTCCAAAAACTTTATGACTTATACGTGACAGCTCATTCTCTTTTGGATTTAACTGAAAGTTATGAGCTGTCTCATGAATAACCAAAGTTTTTAACCATGATGTCGCACAAAAATAGTCAGTAAGCCCAGCTCCTGCTCCATAAAAAAGTTGTGAATTAAAAGGAAACTGTGTAGAAAAACCATTTGCTATTTGGTTGTTTTGTGAAGCTATACCCACATTAAGTTTTTCATCGAGTTTAAAACCATACTCTTTTTCATAAGCAGCAACAATCTCTTCTTGATAGACTTTCATATCTGGTATTACATTAGCATGTTCATTAGAGTAAACGTACGAGAGCGTTTCATCATCAGAAATTAAGTAGTCATCAGGGACAACTACTCCTTCTGCAAAAAGAAAGCTTGAGAGAGATAGAGAAAATATGGTTTTGTACATTTAGATAATCCTAATAAAGTTTGTTAAAAAAAATTTAATAAGAGTATATTCAAAAAAAGTGATAAATTTATGATATTAAAATAAAAAAGAGGAAAAAAGCTTTTACTGTGCCAATAGAGCCATAGGAGTTAAAATAATATAAGTAAAAGCTAAGTATGAGAGCTTGTATAAAAAGGACTAAAGTTTATCTCTCTCATGGCATAAGTTTAACAAGTTTATGTGTTTTAATCGTGTACTTTCTTATCACAAAATAATCTTTTTAAAGTCCGTTATATAGGGTTTATCAATAAAAAATATAGAAGATTAAAACTCTATATTTTTTATTTAATTTTATTAATAATATTTACCACTCTACCATTCCCCATTTTTGAAGACTCTCTTGAAGTGTCTCTAAGCTTTTCTCTTTATGACATGAAAAACATGCATTCGTCTTTGGAGGCATTTTATACATTTTAGTCTCTGCAGGCGAGGTAAACTTAAACTTATGTGAACGTACTGTAAAAGGTGACTTCCCTGTATGTTTTGCTGTTTTAGGCATGTGACACTCTATACATAAAGAACCTTTTGACTTAGCCTTATGGTGTGTATGTGCTTCTAGTGTTGGCTGATGAGGTCCTACAATAGAGCCAAAAGAGTGACACTTCATGCAAGCTTTATTTCCCTCCGACTTATCTGCTCTGTTACTTAGTGTATGTGGGCTGTGACAATTAATACAAGTAATCCCATGAGCATACATGGTATCATGAACATACTCGTTTCCTTGAGTACGGTTTTTCTTCGCTGCTCCATTTGCCCAAAACTCTTTGCTCTCTTTTCCCAGTTCAAAAGGTGCTATTTTTTTATAGTCTATAAGTGGGTTCCCTGCTTCATACCCTGATGGGTAATCTTTTGCTTTCATCCAAAGTGCTTTCATACTCATGTTGTTATCTAATCGCTTATCACGATTTCGCATGTGGCACTGTAGACAAACTTCATTGGTACGTATAGGGTCAGAAACAGTTGCTTTATAAATAACATTCTCAGGCTCTTTTACATGGTTACTCCCCGGGCCATGACAACTCTCACAAGCAATGGCTTTCTCTACGCGTTTTTGCGTAGACATATAGCCAGTAAAATGACAACCATCACAGGTATTTGAAGTTGGGAACTCTCTGTTATCATGTGGGTAAGCATCTTTATACCAGTACTTATAAGGTTTAAAACCTTGCCATTTCTGAGTCTCTACATTCCATTGATAATTCCCCAGTCTAAAGTCATCTGTTCCATTAATCTTTGCCGGAATCATATAACGCTGTTTAAACTTACTTCCTACAGTGTAAATAGCCTCTTTAAGGGAGAAGTCAGCATCAGAAGGCAACTTAGTAAAATCTGCGACCACAACTGTTGCGTCATCTTTAATATTTTGAATCATCTTCGAGTGCAATGAGTTGTTCCAGTCATGGTACTCTTCATCATGACACTTTTTACATTTTATAGAACCTACAAAGTCTGCATTTTTCTGTGTATTTGGTTGAAGATTCTTAGTCATCCCTACTCTATCTTTTGTTAGTTGACTATAATAAGGGAAAATTTTTGGTTTATTTATCCAAAAGAGTACACCTACTGTTAATAACAGAAGAATAATTAATACTTTTTTCATCTAGAAGCTCCGTTTTATTCAAATGACTAATTTTTACCTAATATAACCAAAAAATATAAAGTCTCTGTATATACTTGACATTAAATTAAATTTTAAATATTATTTCATATAATTTAACATACATATTAATATAAGGTTTTATCATGGCACAATCATGTCCCATCTCTTTTAATCGTATCGACACTCATCTTGTTCGTATTATTGCTCTTCAAGTTATTGTTGTCGCACTTTTATTACTAGCTACTAGTCATTTATTTTTTGCATTCCTTCTCCTTTTTGACTTCTCTGTTCGTACTTTAAACTTAAAGAGATTCAGCCCTTTTGCAAATATTGCTAAACTAATAATCAAAAGTCTTCAAATTAAACCTCAACTTTGTGATGAAGCACCCAAACGTTTTGCTCTCTATTTAGGTTTAGGAATTATTGGTTTTTTTACCCTACTCTTTCTTTTCGAGTTTTCTAAAGTTGCCACTATTTTGGTTGCTATTCTTATTATCTGTGCTTTGTTAGAAGCTTCTTTAGACTACTGTATTGGTTGTAAAATTTACCACTTTATTCAGATGATTTTTCCTCATAAATAGATATTTCTATTTATAATAAACTTATTACTGAAGATTTTTTAACTGCTACTTTATCTCCATCGTGGGTAAGAATACCCTCGATACAAGCACAAACTCCTAATTTTTAAACAGATTTAACTATAATATCAAGATGAAACCTGTACATTTTTTAAGCAATTCGCCTCAAATCGACAATATTGTTAAAGGCTTTACCTTAACAAAGTCACTTTTCGTCTCATCTCTACTTATAGGTGACGCACATACAGGTAAAAAAACCCTTATACAAACCCTTTTCCCAAACTCTATCTATATTGATGCAAGTAACAGCGAAGAGCTATTCTCTGCCCTCGAAAGCCATGATGAAATTATCATTTATAATTTTGAAAAAATGATAGATATAGAGAGCCTAAACTTTGAAAATAAACGTATTATTGCCATTGCAAACCATATAGAAAACACAGCCAAAATAGAAAAGAAATTTGCTTTTATTTACCAAATGCCAACGCTTGAAGAACGAGAAGATATAGATTTACTGGTTAAACACTTTCAAGCTAAAATTCAAAAAGAGTTAATGTTAGACCATAATGTAGTGCTTGATATACAAAAACTAAATCTCTCACAAAATATTCACTCACTCAAAGCCTCTATATATAAACAGCTGATGAACAGAACACTTACAGGTGAAGAGATAGAATCTATACTTTTTGAATACTTACTAGAAAATATGGATGGAAATAATGCCTATAGGGAGTATCTACATCTTTATGAAAAGCCCCTCATAGAAGCTGGTTTACAAAAATATAAATCACAGCTCAAACTCTCTAACATACTCGGGTTAAACCGAAACACCTTAAGAAAGAAGATACAAGAACATGGACTCGATTGATTTTAAATTTTTTATTGAAAATGATAGCAATCCTTTTATACTTTTTTCAAACAAAGGGAAAATAAAATACCTCAATAACTCAGCAGAACTTCTTATGGGATCTTGTCAACCTAGAGAACTTTTTGAGATAGCCTTAGCTCACGCACCCAAAAGCTATGGATACCAAAAGACACTCATTCACCTCTCTTTTGGCTCTTTTGAATTTTATGGCATTAATATACTTTATGAAAATGAAAATGTTTTAGGAATGCACCTCTATAACAAACCTATGGCAAAAGTAGATGACCATGCCCTTCTCGATGGCTACATGCTAACAGATATTAACGTTTTACTTCAAGCCAATATAGAGCTTTTTAATATAAATTATGAAGGGAAAATCAAACTTTTAACCGATTATGACATTCCCCCTTTTCAACTACATCAAAATAACTTTTCTTTACTTTTACGTAATCTTTTTGCACAGTTTGAAAACTCTAAAGATTTAGAAATTAACATTAAAATTAAAATTGGGGAACGTATTGTCGTTAAAGAGGAACGTTATTCTATTATTATTTTACAACTGCTTTGTCAAAACAGAGATTCAAGTCAAGATAAAGAGTTGGAACTACTTGCACTAAAAAATCATATCAATATTCATTTTAAACCAAATGCCACTATTTTAGAAATTCCTGCTATTATTTAATAACAATATATAGTGTTTATTTATCTTTTCTTATATTGAAACTTAGTATATATTATGAGAGTAAAGGGACTATTTTAGTCCCTTTATTTATTTAAATTTTTCTGGTTTATTTTTCTCTTCTATTGCTGTTGCATTAGTAAAAATATTATTCCAGACAGTAACGTTATCAACATTCCAATTATTTATTGGCTGATTAAATGATTTTGCAAAAAAGAACATAGCATACATACTTGTAACCTTAGAAACATTCCAATCATTTATTGGTTGATTAAATGCTATTGCATGATTAAACATATGATTCATTTCAGTAACATTAGAAACATTCCAATTATTTATTGGTTGATTGAACACTATTGCACCATCAAACATACTTTGCATAATAGTAACATTAGAGACATTCCAATTTCCTATGGGTTGATTGAATATTGTTGCATTACGAAATATAGCATTCATATTTGTAACATTTGAAACATCCCAATTCCCTATAGGCTGATTAAAGGCTGTTGCATTACGAAACATCCAATTCATATTAGTCACATTGGATACATTCCAATTATCTATAGATTTAGAAAAAGTATATGCATAGCTAAACATAGAACCCATATTTGTAACTTTAGAAACGTCCCAATTTCCTATAGGCTGATTAAATGATATAGCATCTTTAAACATTGAATCCATATTGGTAACATTAGAAACATCCCAACCACTAATATCTTGATTAAACGTTTTATTATTATAAAAAAGGCTATCCATATCCGTAATCTGCGAAGTATTCACTTTGGTAACATCTTCTCCATTACTAATCATCTCTTTTAGTTTCTCTAAGCTTATAGGCTCTGTATTTGATGGAGGTGGTGGAGGTGAAGTAACATCTGTTTTATAGAGTCCGAAGTCTATATCTTTTCTTTTTTTATCTAACCATAGTAATCGTTCTGCTTCAGTTATAACTTCTACTCCTTCCTCTGCTACTACTTTTACTACATATTCATCTTCTGCTAGATTTTTAAATTTATATTTACCTTTATGGTCTGTTTGGGTTGTTGCAACTTTCTCTCCACTTGCTTTATACAAGTTTACTGTTACATTTTCCATTCCTTTTTCACCATTATCTTGTTCCCAGTTTTGGTTGCTATCGTTCCATACTTTATTTCCTATGCTATAGTCACCTTTATGTTCAAGGTTATAGAGTCCAAAGTCTATATTTTTCCTTTTCTTATTTAACCAGAAGGCTAGCTTAGGTTCTGTTATAACTTCTACTCCTTCTGCTGCTTTTACTTTTACTTCATAGTCACCTTCTTCTACATCGTAGAAATGGTATTTCCCTTTTTTATCTGTTGTGGTTCTTTTTATCTCTTCTCCATCTGCTTCATAGAGTATGACGGTTACACCTTTCATACCTTTTTCACCAGAGTCTTGCTCCCAGTTTTGGTTGCTATCATGCCATACTTTGTTACCTATCGTAAATGTCCCACTTGCCATACTCATAATGGGCAACATCAGTAGCATACTTAGTTTACGTTTCATAGTTTATTCCTTTTTTTAAATTGATATATTATGAGAGTAAAGGGACTATTTTAGTCCCTTTATTTATTTAAATTTTTCTGGTTTATTTTTCTCTTCTATTGCTGTTGCATCATGGAAAATTCTAGTATAACCTTTAACATTATCCACATTCCAATTAGTTAGTGATTGATTAAAAGATATAGCTGAATCAAACATTTCATCCATCGCATTAACATTAGACACATTCCACTTATTAAGAGGTTGATTAAACGCTCTTGCTTCTTTAAACATAGAACGCATATCATTTGCATTAGATACATTCCAATTTCCTATAGGCTGATTAAATACTGTTGCGTAAGCAAACATGCTAACGATACAAGTAACATTTGAAATATCCCAATTCTCAATAGGTTGATTAAATATTTTTGCTTTAAAAAACATACTACACATATCATTTACATTAGAAACATTCCAGTCACCTATAGGTTGATTAAATGCTTCTGCCTTATAAAACATACTTCTCATATCAGTTACATTAGAAACATCCCAGTTACCAATAGGTTGATTAAATGCTTTTGCATTATGAAACATACTATTCATTGCTTTAACATTGGAAACATTCCAGTTGCTTATAGATTGATTAAATACCTCTGCATTACGAAACATCATATACATTTTTGTAACATTAGAAACATCCCAACCACTAATATCTTGATTAAAGGTTAAATTATCTTTAAAAAGTTCACTCATATCAGTAATCTGAGAAGTATTTACCTTGGTAACATCTTCTCCATTACTAATCATCTCTTTTAGTTTCTCTAAGCTTATAGGCTCTGTATTTGATGGAGGTGGTGGAGTAACATCTGTTTTATAG
>Ga0256834_1002706_pt1 | contig 11001 bp, 12 predicted proteins | sample 4281140metaG_FD_190536 | JGI IMG/M metagenome (GOLD analysis project Ga0256834, IMG submission 190536) | Hydrothermal vent microbial communities from East Pacific Rise, Pacific Ocean - 4281-140 | ecosystem: Environmental > Aquatic > Marine > Hydrothermal vents | place: Pacific Ocean: East... | reverse complement strand
GGTCTCCCAGTACAGTCCGCAGCGCACTGTGAAGCAGATGGGTGGCGCTGTGGTGTTTGGCGATCTCATGACGCAGGGTATCGACGACAGCTTCGACAAGGTCGTTTTCGCAGAGTTTGGTTTTGGCCGTCACTTCGGAGAGGTTGAGATCGAAAAACTTCTTCGTATCCGTCACTTCGGCGATAACGTCGCCCCCGTTCATCACCCGGAGAGTTCCGACATCTCCCCTCTGCCCGCCGCTTTCGGCGTAGAAAGGGGTGAGATCGAGCAGCACCCACCCTCTTTGGCCCGGCTCCAGGCATTTTATACGGGCGAAACTGTCGTTCAGCACAGCCAGTACCCGGCTTTCGGCCTTCAACTGGTCGTAGCCGACGAAGGTATTGCGGCCGAACGCCTCGAGCAGCGCCTTGAAGTCACCCTCCACTTTCGCGTCGCCGCTCCCTTTCCAGGCCGCCTTGGCCCGTTCGCGCTGCTGCTGCATCAGCCGCTCGAACTCCGCTATATCCACCTCCAGCCCCTTCTCCTTGAGCATATCCTGGGTCAGGTCGAGCGGAAAGCCGTAGGTGTCGTAGAGTTTGAAAGCCACGGCGCCGCTGAAGAGCTTTCTGGTGTTTTTCAGCTCTTTTTCAAAGAGTTCGATTCCCGCCGCGATCGTGGCGAAGAAGCGCTCCTCTTCGAGTGCCATCATCTGCTTGACGCTCTCTTTTTTCTCGGCGAGATAGGTGTAGTGACCGCCCATGATCGCGACCAGCACATCGACCAGTCTGTACATAAACGGCTCTCTCAGACCCAGCATGTAGCCGTGGCGCACGGCACGGCGCAAAATGCGGCGCAAGACGTAGCCGCGGCCTTCGTTGGAGAAGTTGACCCCCTGTGCCAGCAAAAAGGTGGTGGAGCGAAGGTGGTCGGCGATGACCCGGTAGCTGGCGCCGCTTTCATACTCGTAGGTTTTCCCTACCAGCTTTTCGACCTCACGGATGATCGGCATGAAGAGCTCGGTATCGTAGTTGCTCAGTTTTTTCTCTTTGACCGCTACCACCCTCTCCAGGCCCATACCGGTATCGATACTCGGTTTCGGAAGCGGGGTGAGATTTCCTTCGCTGTCCCGCTCGTACTGCATGAAAACGAGGTTCCAGATCTCCAGAAAGCGGTCACCGTCTCCCCCGAGGTAATCCTCCGGACCGTTGAAGTGCTCTGCACCCTGGTCGTAGAATATCTCGCTGCACGGACCGCACGGACCGGTATCTCCCATCTGCCAGAAGTTGTCCTTGTCCCCCATGCGCAGGATACGGTCGCGCGCTATGTGCCGTGCCCATATCTCTTCGGCTTCGTCGTCGCTCTCATGGACGGTGACCCAGAGTTTCTGTACCGGAAGCTCCAGCACTTCGGTCACGAACTCCCAGGCATAGGCGATCGCCTCCTCTTTGAAGTAGTCGCCGAAGCTGAAGTTGCCCAGCATCTCGAAAAAGGTGTGGTGGCGCGCCGTATGGCCCACGTTTTCGAGGTCGTTGTGCTTGCCGCCTGCGCGGATACAGGTCTGGCAGCTCGCGGCTCTGGGCGGATTGGGAGCCGGCACTTCGCCGGTAAAAATGTTTTTGAACGGGACCATTCCCGCATTGGTAAAGAGCAGGGACGCATCGTCGGGGACCAAAGGGGAGCTCTCGTATATTTTGTGCCCCTTCGATGCGAAGAAATCCAAAAAAGCCTGTCTGATATCCATTGTTGTCTGAACCTTGTAGTAAAGTTGGTCTGATTTTATCCAAATTCTTTTAAAAAAAGGGTAACAGCCCGTATCTATAGCACTTTTATTGAACCGATCAGATTAGAGAGTCCGCTTAAAAATAAAATCTGCTTTTTTTGCCTATAATCTCAGCTTAAATTACCGATATATTTTCTACGAAAAACCAGGAGATTGCCATGCAGCAGATAGATCTGAATTCGCCGGAGTTTCAGGCGGAACTCGAAAAAACATGGAAATTTGTCGACAAGGTCAACAGCCAGTTCGGTTTCGTCCAGAACCCCGATGCCGAAATCAACGAAGGCGTCGCCATGGGCCTTGCACGCAACAAAATGATATACGGCAAACGCTACTGCCCCTGTTTTATGGTCGTAGGGGAGACGCCAGAAGAGAGAAAGGCGGCCGACAACCGCATATGCCCGTGCAAACCGGCGCTTGAAAAAGAGATTCCCGAACAGGGGTACTGCCACTGCGGCATCTTCTGTACGCCTGAGTATGCCCAAAAACATGCGATCGAGGAGTCTATGGAAGAGGCGGTACACCTCCATTCAAGAGGGCTCACCGAAGAGGAGGCCCGGATACTGCTTTCAAAAGAGCAGCTCGATGCAGAGGAGCTCGAAGCGCTGATCGAAGCGAGAGAGCTGGGCATGGTGAGCTTCGAACTGATAGATGTGCGTGAGCCTATGGAGTATCAGATGGGCCATATCAAAGGGGTCGACGAGTTGTGGCCCACTTCGCAGTTTTACGACTGGTTCGGCAAAATCCAGGGGAAGAAGGATGACCGGCTCATACTCTACTGCCATACGGGAAGCCGAAGCTACCAGATTCAGCATGTCATGAAAGCGCAGGGCTTCAAGCATGTGGGCAACCTGATGCGCGGCATCGTCTCCTACGGCGGCGAAATCGTACGCTGAGGCTGCCGCCGGCCTCTCAACGCTCTTTTCGTTCCGTTTCGGACAAGAGCTTCAGCACCCCGTCGACCGCCTCGACCAGCAGAGGCGAAAAGTAGGAGAGGGTTTGGGGATTCGCCGCCTCGACGAGCATCAAAAGCCCCGCCCTTTTCATCTCTGCGGTATCGCGGGCGCCAAGAAAGGGTGAAATATCCAGCCCCGGATCACTCTCTCTCAGCCTCTTTTTCGCCTCTTCCGGCGTCAGACGCGCAGGGTAGTACTTTCCTTTCGCGAGCGTTTTGAACCGCTCCCTCGCTTCCTGCAGCCTCTCATCCATCCTGACGCCTCATTTTAAGTGCGAAAGCGGCAAAAACCGCGGTAAAAACCAGCAGGATACCGCCGGCTGCAAAGGGTGCCGCAGTCTCGGAAAGGTAGAGGGCAAAAAGCCGGTAGACTCCCCATCCCGTGAAGGCTACGGCACCAATCAGCGCCGCAACGGCGGCGACGATCCACGCCACCATCCATCCGTTTTTGTAAAGCGAGTCCCGGAGTGCTTCGCGCTGCCGCTGCATGAAGTTCTCCACAGACTTCTCAAAAGCCCTGCTCTCCGCTTCCGCGAGATCGAGAAGAGCAATGATGAAGTCGGAAACCGTCACCTTGCTCATCAGCTTTTTCCGCCCAGCACCTTGCCCAGCAAAAAACCGATTCCGGCCGCTACCAGCAGGGTCCCGGCGGGGTGTTTTTGCTGCTGCTCCCTGATCGTTTCGAGCACCTCTTCGCTCTTCTCTTTCGCCTCTTCGAGCTGCTTGAGCTGCTCTTTGGGGATCTGTGAAAGGATCTGCTCCTTGATCTCCTCGGCAGAGCTTTTGAGCTTCTCTTCACCGAGCTTTCCCAATGTCTGGGTAAGTTTTGAAAGGTCGTTCTTCAACGCCTCGATCTCTTTTTTCAGTTCATCTATCTGTGTTGACTCGTTTTTTGTCATGCCACCCTCCTTTCAATTCGGTATGCGGGATAGGAATATTATAGCTCTATTTTGCAAACAAAGGTAAAGAGGAAGGGAAAACCGCACGCCGGAAGCGGAATTTTCAGCGTCTCACTCAACACCGCACAGAATATCGACGATCTGCCCGGAACCCCCCGGCCTGACGATCCGGGCCAGTTTTTCCGAAACGGCTTCGATATCGCTTTCGACCCTCTTTCGGAAGAGCGCCTCGTCGAGCGCCTCCTCCCGCACGACCCAGCCGGCCGATCTGCTCTGCAGGTAGGCGGCATTTTTATACTGGTGGTCGCCGGCGGCGTAGGGGTAGGGAATGAAGAGTGCGGGGATACGGTTGGCCGCCAGCTCCCAGAGTGTACTGGCCCCGGCACGGCTGACGGCGAAGTCGGCGGAGGCGATCTTTTGGTGCAGCACTTTTGAAAAGGCGAACACATCGGCCTCGATGCCGAGCCGCTTATAGGCGCTCTCCACCCTCTCATAATCCGTTTTTCCCGTCTGATGCACGATGCCGATACCTTTTTCCGCGAGCCACGGAGCGACCTGCAGGGCAAAGTCGTTGATCGCCTTCGCCCCCTGGCTTCCCCCCAGAAAAATGACGCTCTTTACCTCTTTGCGAAGGCGGGCGGTTTCAAAAAAGATATCGCTGACCGGGTAGTCGATAGCACCCTCGCCGTAGGAGCTGAGAAACCGTTTGGCAAAAGGTTTCAACAGGGTGTTGAGGCGGCCGCTGACGGCATTTTGCTCATGAATGAAAAGCGGCACCCTGGAAGCGACGGCGGCAAACGATGCGGGAGCGGCGGAGAAACCGCCCACACTCAGCACCGCTTCGATCCTGTGCTCCCTGATGAAACGGTGCGCTGTATAGGCAGACCCAAGCATCCGGGCGGCCGAGGCGATTTTGGCGAGCCCCTTTTTGTCCACGACCCCGCGTGAAGGCAGGAAGAGGCGGCGGGCAAAGGTTTCATCATCACCGAACCACGCCCGATCCTGCCCGCTTTCGCTTCCGATGTAATACGGAGCGATCCCTCTTTTTAGCAGCGCCTCTTTGACGGCCCGCACGATGGCGAGGTGCCCTCCGGTGCCGCCGCCGGTAAGGAGGATCTTCGTCCTGTTTTCAGCCACTACGCACCCTCATAGGCGCTCTCCAGCCTCTCTATCAACCCATCGTAGGTAACGTCCGGATCCTTCGCCAGAAGCTCCTGCAACACGACATTGTCCTCCCTGCCGTTCCAGATCTTTCGGTAGGTGCCCTCCTTGTAGCCGTGCAGCTGCCTGAACTGGTTGAGCGCGTTTTTGCCTATGTAGAGCCTGTAGAGCGCATCGAAGCTCATATCCACGGCATCCACACACTCCCAGAACCGCTCCAGCAGCTCTTCGCGGTACGCTTCGTCATCCGTCTTGACGAGCGCCAGCGCCATCAAATCTTCGAAAGGCTCCAGCAGCTCCTCGATGCGCGCATTGTCCTGCACGCTCCACGATCGGGGCAGTTTGATTCGGCTCTGCCGCATCATGGCGAGGGCTATTTTGGCCGCCTCTTCCGGGGTATGGAACCGCAGCATATAGCTCATCACGAAGTGCCAGATATCCACCATTTCGATCTGTATATTTTCAAGATCGATACCGCCCTCTATATTTTTCCAGTGTTTCCAGCTGAAGCTGTCGATCAGCTCGGCCGTCTCCATGACGATACAGCGCTTCCAGTTGATCACTTTGCCCTGTTTTGTAGCACCCTCCCGCCATGCAGGGCCGTTCGTATCGTCATTCAGCCTGTTTTGAAGCCGAAACATTTCAACCATTTTGTCCAACCTGTCGTTTCGCACGAAATCTCCTCTTTCAGTTTTTTCAGTTTTTCAAGCGCCCTGTCCGGATGTACGCCTACAGTTTCGCCTTTTTGCTCATGGAGAGCGCCAGCCCGACACCGATACTGAGCGCCAGTATCTGCGATCCGCCGTAGCTCAAAAATGGCACCGCGATCCCTTTGAGCGGTATGACGCCGCTGATACCGAGGGCATTGATCAAAAAGGCGAACCCTATGATCATGGCGATCCCCACGCAGTAGAGGTAGTAGACAGGCTCATCGCTCCTTCCGGCGATTTTCAGAAGCCGGAAGATCACGAACATCATCAGCATCACGACCGCCGTCACACCGACGATCCCTATCTCTTCGGCCATGCCGGCAAGCACGAAATCGGTATGCACTTCACTCAAAAACCCGAGCTTGAGCACGCCGTTGCCGAGCCCGGTGCCGAAAAGCCCGCCGTGGTGGATGGCATGCAAAGAGTTGCTGACCTGGTAAGGCTCTTCGGCCAGATCGACTCTGGGGACTTTGGCCGCCCACTGCGGGAAGAGCTTCGCAAGAAGGTTTTGAAGCATGAACCACCACCCTTTGAAACGCTCTATCCTGTGCGGCGACGTAACGATGAAACCCGCAAACGCCACGAGGGCCATCAGAATGGAAAAGGCAAAAAACCGCAGACTGCTTCCGGCAAAAATCATCATGACCAGCAGGGTTCCGCCCAGTACTATCACCTGTCCCAGGTCGTTCTGGAAAATCGCGATGATAAACATGATGGCCACGAAGACGATGAAGTACGGAAGGACGATAAAGAGCTCCTCCCTGATCGTGTAGCGGTTCTCCCGGTCTCGGGCCATATGCCTCGGCAGCACTTTGCGAGAAAAGCTCCAGGCGAGAAAAAAGACGAAACCGACCTTGAAAAATTCCACCGGCGCCAAAGAGACCGGCCCGAGACGGATCCACCGTTTCGCACCGCCGACCTCCTTGGCCAGCTGCTCCGGCAGAAAGGGAAGCGCGATCATCAGCAGAGCCGAAACCACGAGCAGCGTAAAACCGGCCGGCGTGACGATCTTTTCGGGATTCTGCCTTGCCAGCGCCCACATGATGACGATGCCGGCCATACCCGCGATGAACTGGCGCAAAAAGAAGTGGTAGGGCTGCGTATTGTAGAGCAGTACCGTGTAGGCTGAGAGTGAATAGCTGAAAACCATGCCGATCACGATCAGGGCGGTTACTGCAAGAAATAGGGGGCGGTCAATCATCGGTTCTCTTTGGCTTTGTGTCGCTTTTTCGGTTTTTTGATATTATATCAGACCCGGAGAGTTCGGAAAATCCGGACGGTAAGGTTTGATTATAGGAAAATTTAACTGAAAATTCATCATTGAAAAGGTTTCGTTAGCATGTATTTAAGGTGGTGGCCGGCACTGCTCTGCATACTCCTTTTAAGCGGGTGCGTCTCCCGTGAAAAGAGCAAGACGGTGCATGAAGAGAGCCCGAAACTGCTCTATTACAGTGTCAACTCCTACAAGCAGACCATGCAGATACTCGACAATCTCGGATATACGGACCAAGCCTTCAAGAGAGGGATGAAAAAAATCCCGCGGGTGCTCATCACCCATGTGTCGGGCCGATGGAGGGAGCAAGCGGACCAGATTCCGGTCGAAATCAAAAAGAGCATCTTTCTCAGACTCCTGGCTTCCGGAGCGCTGATAGCCGACGAAGAGATCATGAAAGAGCGCAAAAGGCTGCTGACACTGATCGACGAACTCTCGAAGGGACCCATCTCCCGAAAAGAGAGTGCCTGGCTTCGGCAGCTGGCCCTCAAATACAAGGTGCTCAAAGACAAAACGGACATTCTGACCCCCGACAAGCTCAGGGAGCTTGTCAGGCGTGTCGATATCGTACCCCCCTCCATCGTGCTTGCCCAGGGCGCGGTCGAGAGCGGGTGGGGCACTTCGCGTTTTGCCGTGGAGGGGAACGCACTCTTCGGGCAGTGGAGCTTCAGCGACAAAGCACTCAGGCCCAAAGAGCAAAGAACCCATCTCGGGAACTACGGCCTCGCCACTTTCAAAACCCCGCTGGAGTCCATCAGATCCTATCTGCTCAATCTCAATACACACCCCGCATACAGAGCCTTTCGTACGCTCAGAGCACAAATGAGAGCGCACCATCTGCCGCTCAAAGGCGAAGAGCTGGTCCATACCCTCGAACACTACTCCGAACGCCGGCAGGAGTATATCGACGATCTCAACAGGGTGATCCGCGCAAACGGCCTATACTGGGTCGACCGGGCAAAGCTCATGGACAACCGTCCGGTCATCATCCACCCCGACGCCTGATCTTTTCGGAACGATTTTTGCTTGTGTCTTGGGACACTACCCGATACGCAGGAGAAGACGATGCAGATAAGCCCCGCACGCGAACTGATGGCCAAAGCGCTCAACTACAGAGCCCTCAGACAGAACCTCATCAGTGCGAATATCGCCAATGTGGACACTCCCCACTACCGGTCTCGGGATATCTCGTTCGAAAAGAGCCTTGCGGCCGAAAGAGCGCGCCTGGAACAGGGCGGACACACTCTGAAGCTGGCCGTTACCGACGGCAGACATCTGCACGGCCTGTCGGAGGGAAACAGCACAAAAGCGGAGATTTTTTTCCGCGACGGGCATATGGCCAGAAACGATGCCAACAGTGTCGACCTCGATGTAGAGACGACGGAGATGGCAAAGAACCTGACGATGTACAACGCCCTCGTGGCGGCGCTTAAAAAGAACGGCGCCATTTTCCGCAGCGTGATCGACGCTTCGGCGAAAGTATAAGGAGTTTTCCATGGGTTTTCTAAACAGCTTCGACATCAACGGCTACGGGCTTTCGGCCCAGCGTTTCAGAGTCAACATCATCAGCTCCAACATCGCCAACGCCAATACCACAAGAACCGACGAAGGGGGGCCGTACCGCAGGCGCGAAGTGGTTTTCAAGGCTTTCAATTTCGATAAAGTTTTAAACAGTAAAATAGAAGAAGGTTCCGACTCTCTCCCCTATTCCGATCCTCTATCGGAGGGGATGGAGGGCAAAAGCGCAACGCCGGCACTGATGGGGGTGCTGGTCGACAAAGTGGTTCGTGACGACAGTGAGCCGATAATGAAATACGACCCTTCCCATCCGGACGCAAATGCCGAAGGGTATGTGGCGTACCCCAATATCAACCCTGTCGTCGAAATGGCCGATCTTATAGAAGCGACACGCGCCTACCAGGCTAACGTAGCGGCGTTTCAGAGCGTCAAATCGATGGCGAACGGCGCCATAGAGCTTCTGAAAGTCTAGGCTTTGAGAGACAATATTCAACAGTAGGAACGGGCGAATGGACAAAAACATTCAAGGAGTCAACCGGCTCTCTTCAAACGATCTTCTCAAGAACGACAAAGGGGTCGACAAGAGTCAGGAGAGCAGTTTCGGCGAAGTGCTCAAAGAGTCTCTCGAGGAGGTCAACGACCTCCAGAAAAAAGGGGAAGAGGCGATGAGCGACATTGCAACGGGACAGGTCAAAGATCTCCACCAGGCCGCTCTGGCGATCGGCAAGGCCGAAATGAGCATGAAGCTGATGCTTGAAGTCCGCAACAAGGCGATTAACGCGTACAAAGAAATTCTCCGTACCCAGATCTGACAAACAGCCGTGTCGCCCTTCTTTCCTCCACCCAGCGAAATCGATCAGCGTATCGGGAAAAAGACCAAACTTCTGCTGATCATGCTTCTGTTCGGAATTGCTGTCGTATTCTTCCTCGGCTCGATCCTGCATACCGCCGTTTCAGACAGACAGATACCCAGACTCGTCATCAGCGATACGAACCGGGCGCTGCACGGGCAGATTGCCAGCAAGGAGGGGTTCAGACTGGTATTCAGCCAAAAGCTCTACAAGGCGATGGTCAATACCCGCAATATCGATCCTGACAAAAAAGAGCTTTTCATCCGCCTCTTCAGTATCTACAGCGGTATCGACCAAAAGAGCATCAAAAAACGCCTGCGCAGAAAAGGGAATGTGGTACTCTCCTATTCGATCGACGCCAACAGGGCCAAATATCTCAAGGAGCTCGCCAGAAAGCTGAGACTTTTAAAGGTCTTCATCCCCTACAAGGACCCCAAAGGCCGCATCATAAAATATGGCCTGAGCCTGACTGAAAGCGGCGAATCCCGGATCTTCTCCTACCGCGATCTTCTGACACCTGTGCTCGGTTTCATCCGCAAACGCGAAGATGACGGCTTCACCCGTCCTGCCGGCGTAAAGGGGCTCGAAAAGTACTACCGCAGGGAGCTGCTGCCGATCCAAAACGGCATCGTCCGCGGTGAGCGGGACATCGGCAACACCATCATCCTGAACGGCAAAAGTTTCGTAAAACCGGCCATAGACGGCATGACGCTCCATCTGAATATCCCGATCGGGCTTCAAAAATCGGTCGAGGCGCTGCTCGACAGGGCAAAAGAAGAGCTCCAGGCCAAGGAGGCCGTAGCCTGCATCATGGAGGCGGAAAGCGGAAAGATTCTCTCCCTGGCCACATCGAACCGCTACGACCCCATGAATATCAGAAGAAGAGATTACGACTCGCTCAATGTCTCCGCCGTCGAATACACCTATGAGCCGGGGTCGGTCATCAAACCGATCACGTTCGCCCTGCTGCTGAAAGAGCGCAAAGTGAACCCGTTCGATATCGTACGGACCTACGGCGGACGCTACAAGCTGGGACGCAAGGTGATAACCGACGAGCACAAAGAGGAGTGGATGAGTGCCGAAAACGTCATCGTCTACTCTTCGAATATCGGGATCGCACAGCTGGCGCAGCGGCTGGATGCGGTGGACTTCACCGAAGGGTTCAGGGATTTCGGGTTTTTGCAGAAGACAGGGATCGATCTTCCCTACGAACATACAGGCATCATGCCGCACGTCACCCAGATGCGAAGCGAAATCTACAAAGCGACGGTGGCCTATGGATACGGAATGCGCGCCACCCTCATACAGCTCGTCCGCGCCTATAACGTCTTCAACAACAAAGGGCGGCTCATAGAGCCCAAAATCGTCTCCGAAATTTCAGACCCGTTCGGAAAGCGGTATCCGGTTTCGCAGGAGAAGGAGCCGAAACAGGTCATCCCTCCGGCCACGGCGGCGAAAATGATGAATATACTCGAAAAAGTCGTAAAAAAGGGGACCGGAACCAAAGCCTACACGCCCGGCCTTCGTATCGGGGGAAAGACCGGTACCGCGCATATCGCCGGAAAAAAGGGAGGGTATGCCAACCTTTACAACAGCACCTTCATCGGCTTCGCCAACGACAAAAAGCACCGCTATACCATCGGCGTGCTGATACGCGAACCGAAAAAGAGGTACCACTACTTCGCCTCGATGTCGGCGGTCCCCGTCTTCAAACAGATCGTCGACATCATGATCGAACAGGGTGATCTGAAACCGGACACCGCATTAAAGAACCCGTCTTAAAATCCCCATAGGCGGGAATGGGACGGGTTCTAAATCCATAGGTTGTCGATGAGCCTGGTCCGGCCTACCCGCGCGGCCACGAGAATGATCGTATCC
>Ga0256834_1002705_pt1 | contig 11001 bp, 11 predicted proteins | sample 4281140metaG_FD_190536 | JGI IMG/M metagenome (GOLD analysis project Ga0256834, IMG submission 190536) | Hydrothermal vent microbial communities from East Pacific Rise, Pacific Ocean - 4281-140 | ecosystem: Environmental > Aquatic > Marine > Hydrothermal vents | place: Pacific Ocean: East... | reverse complement strand
GTATTGTGATGGATGGCAGAGATATTGGAACTGTTGTATTCCCTCACGCTGAACTTAAAATATTTATGACAGCTTCTGCTGAAAAAAGAGCGCAAAGACGTTATAATGAGATGATTGATAACGGTGAGGATATTAGCTTTGAGTCAGTTTTAGAAAATGTAAACAGCAGAGATTTGTTAGATACAACACGTAAGGATTCTCCTTTGCTAATGGCTGAAGACGCTATTGAAGTTGATAACAGTAACCTTTCCGTAGAAGAAACTTTTCACACAGTTTATAATTATGCCAAACAAAAACTGGATTAAGGAATATTTAAATATTTATGTGTTTGTAAAGAAATTTTCCACCTTGGATTTTTCATAACATATTGAATAATTTCAGGAGTTATTTTTTCTCTTTTACTCCATTCTGGTTGTAAAAATAATTCGCATTGATCATTTACTTTAAGAGCTTGCTCTTCGGCAAATTTAAAATCATGCATGTTATTAATGATAATTTTTAATTCATTTGCCACTTTGTAAATATCCTGTAAAGGCAGTTTTGTTTTTTTTGGAGAAAGGCAAATCCAATTCCATGTGCCGGATAAAGGGTAGGCTCCCGAAGTTTCAATATGGGTCTTTATTCCGTTTTTTTGTAATTCATTTGTAATAAAATCTAAGTTCCACATCAAAGGTTCACCACCCGTAATTACAACAGTATTTGCATATTTTCTTGCATTTTCAATAATTCCAATCGTCTCCGTTGCCGGATGCAGATCTGCATTCCAACTTTCTTTTACATCACACCAGTGGCAACCAACATCACATCCTCCTATTCGAATAAAATAAGCTGCTTTTCCCGTATGAAATCCTTCCCCTTGAATAGTATAGAATTCTTCCATTAATGGCAGCATTTTGCCATTATCTAATTTTATTTTTGTTATTTTATCCAATATTAAAATTTTAGGGTGCAAAGTTAATGAATTGCATTGCTAAAATTTTCAAATTATAATTATAAAAACTATTTTTATAAAAAAATAAATATGCCAGACAAACAAGAATTTATAGATCTTATAAATAATGGTTATAACACGAAGGGTGATTTTATCACTTTAGGTGCAGCGATGCTTGGAGATGAAACCATAACCAATGCATTTGTGAAAATACCTTTGAAGACTTTAAACCGGCATGGATTGATTGCAGGGGCAACAGGTACAGGTAAATCAAAAACTTTACAGGTATTTGCTGAAAATTTATCAGAGAATGGAATACCGGTTCTATTGATGGATGTAAAAGGAGATTTGAGTGGTCTTGCGCAACCTAGTCCTGGTCATCCGAAAATTGATGAAAGACATAAGAAAATTGGTTTACCATTTACTCCTAAGAGTTTTCCTGTTGAGATATTAACTATTTCAGAGCAGGATGGCACCCGATTACGCGCTACTGTTTCTGAATTTGGACCAACCCTACTTTCAAGAATTTTGGATTTATCAGATGTGCAAAGCGGAATCGTTGCTATTTTGTTCCAGTATTGTGATGATAATAAGTTGCCGTTATTAGATTTGAAAGATTTTAAAAAAGTATTACAATTTGCAACACAGGAAGGTAAAAAGGAATTGGAATCTACATACGGACGAATTTCAACATCTTCAACAGGGTCTATTTTACGTAAAATTGTTGCTCTGGAACAACAGGGAGGAGATCTTTTTTTTGGAGAGAGATCATTTGAGGTAAAGGATCTTACCAGAGTTGATGATGAAGGAAGAGGAATCATTTCCATATTAAGATTGACAGATATCCAAGATAAACCGCAATTGTTTTCTACATTTATGATGCAGTTACTGGCTGAAATTTACAATACCTTTCCAGAGCAGGGAGATAGTGACAGACCTGAACTGGTTTTATTTATTGATGAGGCACATCTGGTATTTGAAAATGCCTCCAAAACCTTACTGGATCAAATTGAAAGTATTGTAAAATTGATTAGATCTAAAGGGATAGGTATTTATTTTGTAACACAAAATCCTAAAGATATTCCTGAAGATGTGCTTGCTCAGTTAGGGTTAAAAGTTCAACATGCATTAAGAGCTTTTACTGCAAAAGACAGAAAAGCTATTAAATTAGCAGCAGAGAATTATCCTGATTCTGACTATTACAATACGGCAGAAGAGTTAACACAATTAGGAATCGGAGAAGCATTGGTTTCCGCTTTAAGCGAAAAAGGTAAACCTACTCCGCTGGCTAAAACGATGTTACGAGCTCCAATGAGCAGAATGGACATTTTAAGTAGTAAAGAATTAAAAGATTTAATAGATTTGTCGAAAATTTCTAAAAAATACAATGAAGAAATTGACAGTAAAAGTGCCTATGAAATCTTAAATGCAAAAATAAATAGTATCCATAAAGAAACAGGGGTAAAAAAAGATAAAAAAAGGAGTTCTTCAAAAAGTAAAAAATCAGGAATGGATTCTATCGTAAAGGTGTTAACCAGCGCAACTTTTATTAGAGGTGTTTTTGGAATATTGAATAAAGTGCTAAAAAAATAAAATCAATGAAAAAAATAATTTCAATTATAGTATTAAGCTTGATTCTAATTCAGTGTAATAGTGATAAAGATTTTTTAATTACTAAAAATAGTCTGGGAAAAATAAACAAAAAGACTACTGTTGCAGAGTTAGATAAAATTTTTGAACATGACTCTGTTGTGAAATTGCCAAAAAATTTAGAGATTTTTAATAAATATAAAGTTTTTGATAAGTCGGGGAATCATTTACTTACAATAAAATTAGATGGGAACAGAGATACCATTAGAGGAATTGATAATATCAAAATATTTAGCAACCTGTATAAAACAGAAAAAGGTTTGACAACAGATTCTACCTTTAAAGATATAGTTGGTAATTATTCCATTAGTAAGGTAGATCCTTTTATAGAAATAGTAATGGTCTCCATTGATGAAATAAATGCAAGCATTGCACTGGATAAAAAAGATCTAAAAATCAATGAATTTGATATGAGAAAAATAAGCAAAGATCAGATTCCGGATATGGCCAAGATAAAGTACATCACTCTTTGGTTTGATTAAAAATATGAAGACTGATAAAACAAAGGTAAAAAGGATTCCTAAACGTGGTTTTTATGATGAAGAAACAATTTTCAGGATTCTGGATAGTGATTTTGTTTGTCAGGTAGGTTTTGTTTACAATAACTATCCTGTTGTTATTCCAACTATTTATGGTAGAAAAGGGGATGTTTTATATTTTCATGGAGCAAGTGTTAGCAGAATGTTACAAACCATGGAGAAAGGTGTAGCCATTTCATTGAATGTAACTAAAACAAAAGGAATTGTATTGGCAAGATCTGCTTTTCACCATTCTTTAAATTATGAGTCGGTTACTATTTTTGGGACTGCCACTTTGGTGGATGATGAACATGATAAACTGGAAGCCCTTCGAATAATTTCAGATCAGCTTATACCAGAGAGATGGGAAGAAGTAAGGGCTCCGAATAAAAAGGAATTGGATATAACAAAGGTTCTTCAGCTAAAGATTACCGAAGCATCTGCAAAAATAAGAAATGAAGGTGTTGGTGATGATAAAGAAGATTATGAGCTAGATATATGGGCAGGGATTTTACCAATTGAACAAAAATACGGTATACCTGTTGATGATGAAAAGTTACAAAGAGGAATTAAATTGTCAAATAGTGTAAAAAAGTTGATCAAATGACAAAATATATAAAACAAACAAAACCTTATGTAATTCCAACTACCGATGGGAAGATTATGGAAGAACATTTTGGACATACCAACGGAAATTCAGATTTAAGTCTGGCAATTATGAAATCACCATCCGGATGGAGTGAACCTTTTCAAACTCCTGAATTTGATGAATACACTTACGTGATCAAAGGAAAAAAACAAATTATAATTGATGGAGAGAAAATTGTTTTAAATGCCGGAGAATCCATCAAAATTTTAAAGGGAAGTCGGGTACAATACGCAAACCCTTTTGATGAAGCTTGTGAATATATTGCCATTTGTACACCTTCATTTTCTGTGGGGTTGGCAAATAGGGAAGAATAATTTCATGAATCCCGTTGAGCAGTATTTTTATCATCAAAAAGAGCCGTATCAGTCTATCATGCTATATATTAGAAGCGTGATCTATAAAACCTTACCAGATATTGTTGAGAGGTACAACTATAAACTTCCATTTTATCATCACAACAAAAAACCTCTATGTTATTTAAATATTTTAAAAGGAACTGATTATGTGGATGTTGCCTTTGTGCAAGGCATTTTTTTACAGGATAAATTTCCAGAATTAAAAGACCATAACAATCGAAAACAGGTTCGTTCCATTCAAGTAAAAAGTATGGTAGAATTTGATGAGCTCAAATTTATTCAATTATTGAATGAAGCCTGTAAATTATTAGATTCCTCACCAACAGCATGGAAAACTTAAAAAATAGAAAATATTAGTATTAGTTATATTTTGTTTATCCAATTTATAATTTTATCGACAGCTATATTATCTATTTCTCTAACGATACTTTTTTTTGATTTACTCCATTCTCCAAAATTATAGGTCAAATAATGATCCATCTTTTCAAGAATCTCAATATTTATAAAGTCATTATCGAATTCTGTTAATTTTCTTACACCATATTGAACATCAATTAATTCATCATTTTTGGAAATAATATATAACAAAGGAATATCAACATTTTTATAATAAAATTCAGTATTAAGTTTTACGATGTTTATAATTTGGGGTTTCAAATAAATTTGAGAAATATATTTTGGAAACTTTAACTTCCTTCTCGCTTTTTCACACTCTTTTTTTATATTGGTGTACCCATCTACAGATCGTATTATAATATTGAATGTATCTATTATCCTTTCAGTTTCTTCAATTGTTCTTTTACGATTTTTGAAAACATCTATTTCAGAAACTCTATTTTTAAATGATTCCCCAGCATTAACTGGTGTAGACATTTGAATTAGAAAATCAACATTAGGTTTATATTCTAATATTCCAATAGAAGCCATTCCTCCAAGGCTATGACCTAAAACCCCAATTTTTTTATTTTTTAAACTTTCAATTTTTTCAAGATGTTTTACACAATAATATAGATCTGTTTTAAGTGTACTTACTTTTCGACTGTAATCACCACTTGATTTGCCTACTCCTCTTTCATCAAAACGATAGACAGCAACATTATTCTTTAATAATTTTTCTGCCAATTTGGGATGTGAAAACCTTGTGTCTTTACCACTACCAGGTACAATGATCACTATTTTATCAAAATTTGATTTTGGAATTATCAATGTTCCAGAGAGTTTTATATTACCATTCTCAAATTCAGTTTCTTGAAATATAAAGTTCCCTTTATTGTTGATTTCTCTTTCATATTCATAAATATTTTGAGTAAAAACATTCGAAAATGAAATCAACAAAATTAGCAATATTACTTTTTTCATAATGATGGTTGAAGTACAAATTTTAATTAATGCCAATAGTAGATATATGAAAAGTAAGCGATTTGTAGTGTAAAACTTTCAACTTGCAAGTACTATTAAACGAGTTGTAAACCTTAAAACACTAATATTTCACTAATTTTTTATATACATTGTAAAAAATTACTCCTTTGCTTCTTTTTCTAAATCAATCATATGGGCAACCGTTTGAACAATACGGTTGTGTTTTGTAATAAAAGGATTTTTTGTATCCCATACATAACCAGCTAAAATAGAGCAGATCTTTTCTTTTACATCTGGATTTTCAGGTTTGTGAAAAAACAATTTCTGTAAATTACCGGAATACCATTCGTTTACGTATGATTTAAACACATCTACGCCAAATTCAACTGGAGTTACATATTCTTTTTCCAGATCAATTGCTTCTCCTTTGATGATTCTGGTAACAAGTTTGGCTGCCAGCAGTCCTGTTTCAGTTGCAAAAGTAACACCAGATGAAAAAATCGGATCTAGAAACTCACCACTATTACCTGTGATGATATAACCATCTCCGTAGATTTGTTTTACTGCTGTGGAAAAATTTTGAATGATTTTGGGATCAAAAAGGTGAGGAACACCTTTGAATCGATCCTTAAAGAAATCAGACATATTCAGCATTTCTTCCAGCATTTCTGAAGAAGAACCTTTGTAAGAATTGATAAATTCTGTTGGTCCAACAAAACCGATACTCGTGGTGCCATCAGAAAACGGAATAACCCATAGCCATACTTCTAATCCCACTACATCAAAAGTAATAAGAGTGCCTTCTTCTCCTTCAGGGCGATTTATATCTTTTGCGATGGTAAAAATCGAGGAATGCTTGGGTAGTGCAGAAGGTATTTTTAGATCTAATATTCTAGGAAGAACCCTGCCATACCCACTGGCATCAATAATATACTTTGCATGTATATATTTTATGTTTCCTTTTTTATCTTTTACTGTAGTTTTTGAATCTGAACCATTAAATACAATATCGATTACCTCATTCTCAAAATCAATTTTTACACCTTTTTTTTGAGTTTCTTTAGCCAGAACATTATCAAAATGAGCTCTTGGCACCTGCCATGTCCAGTCCCATCCATCAGTAAATTTTTTACTAAAATCAAAATTACAAACCTCATTACCTCTTAAAAATCTGGCACCTCTTTTTATTTCATAATTTTGCTTTTTTAAAACATCCAGTAAACCAACTTCCTCAAAATGATCCATACATCTTGGCAGCAAACTTTCTCCAATGACATATCTTGGGAATTTTACTTTCTCAACGATTTTAACATTAATACCATTGTTAATTAAATAAGAGGCTGATACACAGCCTGATGGTCCGGCACCAATTACAAGAACATCTACAGTTTCATCATTCATAGAATAAGGGTTTATATTTAAAAATAAAAGTACTAAATTTGACGCTGAAAATTAAGAAATTACTTAAGATTAGTCATAATTAAGATAAAATTACCTATTGGATATGTTGCAAGTGGATAGTGAGTTAGAATTAAATAATTTTTATGATGTTCTTTTTAAAAAGAATAAAATTAATTTAGGAAAAACTATTATTGACAGAGTAGAAAAAAGTCATAATTTTTTAAAGGAGTTTTCTGAGAATAAAATTATTTATGGTGTAAACACAGGGTTTGGACCAATGGCACAATATAAGATTGATGATAAAGATCAGGTGCAGTTACAATATAATTTAATTAGAAGTCATGCATCTGGTACAGGTGAAGTATTGAGTCCGACTTGTGTAAAGTCTGCTATGATGGCAAGATTGAATACTTTGTGTTTAGGTAATTCGGGTGTTCATTCTTCTGTTGTAAATTTGATGGTAGAATTGATCAATAGAGACATTACACCATTGATTTATTCTCATGGAGGAGTTGGAGCAAGTGGTGATTTGGTGCAACTGGCACACTTAGCACTTGTTTTGATTGGTGAAGGAGAAGTATTTTATAAAGGAAAAAAATTAAAAACAGAAGATGTTTTTAAAATAGAAGGTTTATCTCCAATTAAAGTGGAGTTAAGAGAAGGAATTGCTTTGATGAATGGTACATCAGTAATGACTGGTATCGGAATTGTCAATGCAATTTATACCGATAAACTTTTAAAATGGATCACAAGTTGCTCTGTAGCTATCAATGAAATTGTCAGTGCTTATGATGATCATTTGTCTTTGGAATTAAATAGTACCAAAAAGCATAAAGGGCAGCAGGCAATAGCCAAAGAGATGCGTGATTCTTTGGTTGACAGTAAATTGATCAGAAAAAGAGAGGATTATTTGTACAATGGAAAAACAAATGGAGATACCATTTTTAAAGAGAAAGTTCAGGAGTATTATTCGTTGCGTTGTGTGCCTCAAATATTAGGCCCCATTTTAGATACCATTAAAATCGTTGAAAAAGTTTTAATTGAAGAAGTGAATTCAGCCAATGATAACCCAATTGTGGATGTTGAAAATAAACAAGTATATCATGGAGGAAATTTTCATGGAGATTATGTTTCTTTAGAAATGGACAAACTAAAATTAGTGGTTACAAAACTAAGTATGCTTTCTGAAAGACAATTGAATTATTTATTGAACCACCGATTGAATGATATTTTACCTCCTTTTGTAAATCTGGGTAAGTTAGGATTGAATTTTGGAATGCAGGGTGTACAATTTACAGCTACTTCAACAACTGCTGAAAACCAAACTTTGTCCAACCCAATGTACGTACACAGCATACCTAATAACAATGATAATCAGGATATAGTGAGTATGGGTACAAATGCTGCATTGATTACGAAAAAAGTAATTGAAAATGCATTTGAAGTGGTTGCAATTGAAATGATCACCATTATTCAGGCGATAGAATACCTTGGTTATCAGGATAAAATCTCCTCAAAAACATTAAAAATGTATAAGGAAATACGAGAAATTGTTCCTGTTTTCAAAGAAGATGTGATCATGTATCCTTTTGTTAATGCGGTAAAAAAATATATCATGAAAATTGATTAAATTTGATGTTTACTTTATGGATGTTTATCCATTAATAATAAATATTAATTTAAACCCCCTCAATCATGAAAAATTTTTTAGCATTTGTAATTTTAATTTTTATTAGTCAAATAGTTTTGTCACAGCGTATAGCATTGGTAAGAGATCATGGAAAATTTGGTTATATAAATGAAGATGGAACCTGGTTTATAGAAGCCAGTTATGAAAAAGCAGGTAATTTTTCTAATGGAATGGCTCCTGTTTTTAAGGATGGTAAATGGGGTTTCATTGATGATAAGAATAATGTAGTTATTGATTATCAATTTGATAAAGTAAAAGGTTTTGAATCAGGTATTGCCATTGCAGCAAAAGATAAAAGATGGTTTTATATAGATAAATCAGGAAACGAGATTACTTCTATGCCTGCATCAGATAAAGTTTACAGTTTTAAAAAAGGCTATGCTTTTATTAAAAGAGGTGATGATGTAGGTATTATAAATGCAAAGGGAGAAGTAATTATTGAACCTGCATATAAAAAAATATTTCCGGCAACCGGAGGTTTTGCGAAGGTGCAAAAAGGAGATTTATTTGGTTTGGTTGATAAGACAGGTAAGGTTGTTATTGAGCCTATATATCAAGATATAGGAAAGTATTCAAAAGGTGTTCTCAAAGCAAAAAAAGATGGTGTTGTAGGCATTATTAAAAACGAAAAATTTATTCCGGTTGAAGGTGCTATTAAATTATGGGACTATAGTGATAATGAGAAACTTACTTATGCACAAGCATCTGATAAAAAAATTGGTTTTATTGATAGAAATGGTAAATGGGTTATTGAACCAAAATTTAAAAAAGCAAGAAGATTTCATAAAGGATTAGCACCAGCAATGGGTAGTAAATTATGGGGCTATATTGACGAATCAGGAAATTTCAAAATAGAAGAGAAATTTAAGGATGCAGAAATTTTTAGTGATGATGGTTTAGCTCCTGTAAAAGTTAAAAAACTATGGGGTTTTGTAAATACGCAGGGTGAACTGGTTATTGAGGATAAATATGAATTACCTGGTGGCAACCCTTTTATGTTTTTCTTATTTCAGGAAAAAGGATTTAAAAACGGAATAGTAAGGGTTAAAAGCAAAAAAGGTTGGGGTTATTTAAATACAAAAGGTGAACTACTGAATGATACCTGGTATAAAAATGCAGAAGATTTTGTTGAAATTAAATAGTGGTAGATGAAAAGTGCTTTGGTTACAGGAGGATCACGCGGAATTGGAAGAGCAATTTGTGTAAAACTGGCACAGGAGTCAGATTATCATATATTGATCAACTATCGGTCAAACAAAAAAGAAGCAGAACAAACATTAGAATTGGTGAAGGATCAGGGAGGAAGTGGAGAATTACTTCCGTTTGATGTAGCAAATTTTGAGGTAGTTAAAAAGGCTTTAGAAAACTGGTATGATCATAATCCAAAATCAATAATAGAGGTTATCATTAATAATGCCGGCATTACAAAAGATGGATTATTTATGTGGATGCCTAAAGAAGACTGGGATAGTGTGATTAATACAAGTCTACATGGTTTTTACAATGTGACCAATCAATTGATGCAAAAATTGTTGAGAAACAGATATGGAAGAATCGTAAATATAGTTTCTGTTTCAGGTGTAAAAGGTACAGCCGGACAGGTAAACTATTCTGCTGCCAAGGGAGCTATTGTTGCAGCAACAAAAGCATTGGCACAAGAAGTTGCAAAACGTAAGATTACGGTAAATGCAGTAGCACCTGGTTTTATAAAATCAGACATGACAGCAGATCTGGATGAAGGAGAATTAAAAAAAATGATTCCTGCTAATAGATTTGGAGAAGCAGAAGAAGTGGCAGATCTGGTTTCGTTTTTAGTATCGGAAAAAGCATCTTATATTACAGGTGAAATAATAAATATTAATGGTGGAATTTATTCTTAGTTAAAAATGAGAAGAGTTGTTATTACTGGTATGGGAATTTATTCCTGTTTGGGTGAAAATCTGGAAGAAGTAAAAGATTCTTTATATCAGGGTAAATCGGGTATCATTTACGATGAAGAGCGTAAAGAATTTGGTTACAGGTCCGGATTAACAGGTATGGTCAAAAATCCTGATATCAAAAAGAAATTGAGCAGAAGAGAGAGAATCAGTATGGGGCAGGAAGCACAATTTGCTTATGTGGCAACTATGGAAGCATTGAAAAACGCTCAAATAGATGACCAGTTTCTATTAGACCATGAAATAGGAATTTTATATGGAAATGACAGTACTTCGCAATCGGTAGTAGAATCTATTGATAAAGTTAGAGATAAAAAAGATACAACATTAGTCGGTTCAGGTGCTATATTTAAGTCAATGAACTGTACAGTTACCATGAATCTGGCTACCATTTTTAAATTAAAAGGAATTAATTTAACAGTTAGTGCTGCTTGCGCAAGTGGTTCACAATCAGTTGGTTTAGGTTTTCATCTGATAAAAAGTGGTTTGCAGGATATTATTATTTGTGGT
>Ga0256834_1002704_pt1 | contig 11002 bp, 15 predicted proteins | sample 4281140metaG_FD_190536 | JGI IMG/M metagenome (GOLD analysis project Ga0256834, IMG submission 190536) | Hydrothermal vent microbial communities from East Pacific Rise, Pacific Ocean - 4281-140 | ecosystem: Environmental > Aquatic > Marine > Hydrothermal vents | place: Pacific Ocean: East... | reverse complement strand
CTTAGAATTCGGCATTGCCTCTTTTACAGAAACAACAATAACATCACCGATCCTGGCATAGCGCCGACCTGTCCCTCCGAGGACACGGATACACAATACCCTCTTGGCCCCGGAATTGTCCGCTACTTTTAATATACTTTCCTGCTGGATCATGGTTGATCCCTTCCTTTCCTATACAGCCCGCTCTAAAATCTTTTTTACAGTCCAACGCTTATGTCGGCTAAGCGGCCTGCTTTCTTCGATCAAAACTTTATCACCCTGCCTACAGTCATTGGCAGCATCTTGAGCCATATATTTCTTATGATTTTGGATATATTTACCATATATCGGATGCTTAAAACGCCTGTGAACAAGTACCACAACCGTTTTGTCCATCTTATCACTAACTACTGTACCAATAAGGGTTCTCCGCAGTCCTTTAGCACCCATCTCTTAACTCCATTTTATAAACATGCATCAATATAGGCCTGTCTTAATGTGGCAACTATACAACCACAACAATCAAAATTATTTAAAGCTGCTGTTCTCTAATTACTGTGCAGACCCTAGCAATCTCTCGTCTGACCTGACGAATCCGCATCACATTCTCAAGCTGCTGTGTGGCATGTTGAAATCTAAGGTTAAATAACTCATGCCTTAACTCTTTTTCCTTGGAGATCAACTCTTCCACACTCATATCACGAAGCTTTTCAGCCTTCATATCATCTCACTCCTGGCTACGATTTTTGTAGGAATTGGAAGCTTCTGAGAAGCCAGCCAGAGGGCTTCACGTGCCAGTGATTCGTCAACTCCCTCCATCTCGTAGAGTATCCGTCCTGGCTTAACTACAGCTACCCAAAATTCTACAGAGCCCTTTCCTTTACCCTGACGGGTTTCAGCAGGCTTCTTGGTCACAGGTTTATCAGGAAATACCCTGATCCAAATCTTTCCACCACGGCGAACATGTCTGGTAATGGCAATACGAGCGGCTTCAATCTGCTGTGCTGTTAATCTTCCCCTGCCAAGGGCCTTTAAGCCAAAATCACCAAAGGCCAACTGATTACCTCTCTGAGCCACACCACGAATACGCCCTTTCTGCTGCTTCCTATATTTTACTTTTTTTGGACTGAGCATATTTTTATCCTTTTAGTCTCATAATTATCCTGGATATAATCCATTACACCCAAAGAGACTTTAGTTCAAAATATTCTAAACTATATACGAAGCGGCTCGGAAGCTCCATGTTTCTCTGGAAGAACTTCTCCCTTAAACACCCAAACCTTTACACCAATAACACCGTATGTAGTTTTAGCCTCTGCAAAACCATAATCAATATCAGCTCTCAAGGTATGAAGAGGCACACGTCCATCCAGATACCACTCTCTTCTGGACATCTCTGCCCCTCCCAATCTACCGGAGCAAGCAATCCTTACACCTTGGGCACCAAATTTCAAGGCCATACCTACCGCCCGTTTCATAGCCCTTCGGAAGGAAATCCTCCTCACCAACTGAGAAGCAACATTTTCAGCAACAAGCTGGGCATCAGTCTCAGGCCGTCTCACTTCAGTAATATCTATGAGAACAGGCTTTTTAATCTCTTTTTCCAAACCCTTTTTTAGAGCCTCTATCTCAACACCCTTTTTACCGATAACAATACCAGGTCTAGCTGTGTATATCCTGATGCGCAATCGTTGAGATCCTCGCTCAGTACCTAAACGCTCTATCTCTATCTTTGATATGCCCGCATGATATACCCGTTCTTTTATGAATTTACGGACCTTATGGTCTTCATAAACAAGAGAAGAAAAATCCTTCTCTGCATACCAACGAGAGTCCCATGTACGGGTAATCTTCAGCCTAAGACTTATGGGGTTGACTTTCTGTCCCAAGGTCTCCTCCCGATCTTACTTGGTTATTGTTCATCTAAAACAACAGTAATATGTGACAGTCGGTGCTTAATTCCATAGGCCCGACCCATTGCCCTTGGCCGCCACCTTTTCAAACGCGGCCCATCATCTACCACAATCTTTTTTACATACAAAACTTCAACGTCAATACTAGGATTCTGATCTGCATTTGCTAAGGCAGACTCCAGAGTCTTTTTTATAATACGCGCAGCCTTCTTGGGCATGAAACTTAGTGTATTAAGGGCATCTCCCACAGGTTTACCCCTAACTAAGTCTGCTACCAAACGGGCCTTCTGCGGAGAAATTCTTACGTGTTTTAATATCGCCCGTGCTTCCATGATACCTAGACCCCTCTTTCTATAAGACACACCTTATCTCTTGCCCTTTTTAGACTTCTTGTCTGTGGCATGTCCATAATATGTTCGTGTTGGTGAGAACTCGCCCAGCTTATGTCCAACCATGTTCTCAGTTACAAAAACGGGGATAAACTTCCGTCCATTATGTACAGCAAATGTTAGTCCAACCATCTCAGGGATAATCATAGAGCGTCTAGACCATGTCTTAATTACCCTACGATCATTAATCTCCCTAGCCTTGCGCAACTTTTTTAAAAGATGCTCGTGTACAAAGGGACCTTTTTTTAAAGAGCGTGGCACCTTGCCCCTCCTTTAAAACTATTTGCGGCGACGGACAATAAAAGCGTCGCTTGGTTTCTTCTTACGAGTTTTGAATCCTTTAGTGGGCATACCCCATGGACTACATGGATGACGACCACCGGAAGATCTGCCTTCTCCACCACCCATAGGATGGTCAACAGGATTCATAGCCACCCCTCTAACCTTGGGACGGCGACCTAACCAACGATTACGACCAGCCTTACCTAAAGAGACATTTTCATGATCCAGGTTTCCAACCTGTCCAACAGTAGCCATACATAATTCGTAGATCATACGAACTTCGCCACTTGGCAGGCGTAACTGGACATATTTACCCTCTTTGGCCATAACCTGAGCAGCAGTACCTGCGCTCCTAACCAGCTGTGCCCCTTTTCCCGGTCTCATCTCTATATTGTGAACCAAGGTACCAAGAGGCATATTTTTAAGCGGCATAGCATTGCCGGGCTTGACATCTACAACTTCGCCAGCAACAATCTCGTCACCTACTTTTAATCCAAAGGGCGCTATAATATAGCGTTTCTCACCATCGTTATAATATAACAAAGCAATCCTTGCTGAACGATTTGGATCATATTCTATAGAGGCGACTCTTGCCGGCACTCCCAACTTATTTCTCTTGAAATCAATTACCCTATACTTTCTCTTGTGGCCACCACCTCTGTGCCGTGCAGTAACCCTACCTCTAGCATTTCTGCCCCCAGACTTTCTCAGAGGCTTCAGTAAAGATCTTTCCGGTTCCTTACGAACTAGATCAGGATCTACTAGGACACTCATGTGGCGGCGTCCCGGAGATGTAGGCTTATAATTTTTTACGGGCATTTAAGGCTCCCTCTCTTTCTCCGTAGTCAACAGGGCATCTAATCTTATGCCATTCCTTCAAAGAATTCTATCTTATGCCCCGGCTCCAGACGTACAATCGCCTTTTTCCTGTCACTTCTGTACCCAAAGCTACGCCCTAGACGTTTTGGCTTACCTTTAACCCTCATAATATTTACAGAGAGTACCTTTACCTTGAAAAGGTTTTCAACTGCATCTTTAACTTCTATCTTGTTGGCCCTTGGATTTATCTCTAACACCACTTGATTATTGTACTCATTTAATAAGGTAGATTTCTCAGTAATCCAGGGACCTCGTATTATGCTGTATTTATCATTCATGGCCTAAGCCTCTCTTCTATTTTGGCCACTACCGGCTCATGTAATATTACATAGTCATATCTTAAAAGATCATAGACATTTAATCCCTCATGCCTTAACACCTTGACATAGGGGATATTTCTGACAGACAACTCTAAATTGGTATCTGGCTCTTTAGTAACAATAACTGCCTTACATTCTCCATTGGAAAATCTTTTGAGCAAATCTGCCATTGTCTTTGTCTTGATTTCAGTCAAGCCAAAATCTTTTAAAACCATCAAGCGATCTGATTGAACCTTGTCACTTAATGCCATACGTAAGGCCAGTGCCCTTACTTTTTTAGGCAATTTATACTCATAAGAACGAGGCTTCGGGCCAAACACTGACGCTCCACGCTTCCAAAGAGGAGAGGTATTGGAACCAGCTCTTGCCCTACCAGTGCCCTTCTGACGCCAGGGTTTACGACCACCACCACTTACTTCATCACGGCGCTTCGTACATGCGGTCCCTGCACGACGTTTGGCCATCTGCCAACATACTACTTCGTGCAATAACTCTGGACGAACAGATACTGCAAAGACCTCATCGCTTACAGTCAGCTCGCCAACCTTTTCTTTCTGTGAATCATATACTGCCAGGGTTGCCATAATTTTGCCTGTCTCCCTTTAAGAGAAGGGCCGCTACGCCCCTGCTATTTACTCTTTATGCAAACCATCTGATCAGATGCACCGGGAACAGCCCCTTTTACCAGAAGCAGGTTCTCTTCCGGACGTACATCTATCACCATAAGGTTCTGTACAGTTACTCTCTCTCCACCTAAATGTCCGGGCATTCTCTTACCTTTTATAACCTTAGAGGGATAAGCACTCTGCCCTACAGACCCCATAGTACGGTGGTGTTTTGAACCATGTCCCATTCTACCACGATGAAATCCCCAACGTTTTACAGTACCTGCAAAACCAGCACCCTTACTTGTACCAATGACATCAACCAACTGGGCAATATCCATGTCAGCAAGGGTTAAAACCTGACCCACTTCGTAGTCATCAGGATTATCAACGCGGATTTCTCTTATATAGTAAAACCCATGTTCTGCACCGGCCTTTTTAATATGACCGTGCTCAGGGCGATTTAACCTGTCTAAACGTTTGGGCTTAAAGCCAAGCTGTAATGCATTATAACCCTCTCTCTCCACTGTCTTCTTCTGCAATACAGTACAAGGTCCTACTTCCAGCACTGTTACAGGAACAGCCTTCCCCTCAGGGACAAAAACACGGGTCATCCCAACTTTACAGCCCATCATACCAGTTAATCCAGCCATGACTTATCGTCCTCTTCAGCTATTTTACAGCTTTATCTCTACGTCCACACCAGCAGATAGTTCCAGTTTCCCAAGGGCATCTATTGTCTGCTGAGTTGGTTCGAGAATATCTACCAGCCTCTTGTGGGTACGAATCTCAAACTGCTCCCTAGACTTCTTATCCACATGAGGAGACCTCAACACCGTATAACGACTGATTGAGGTGGGCAAAGGTATAGGACCTATCACTCTTGCACCTGTCCTCTTAGCAGTATCAACTATTTCACCTACAGATTGATCTAACTGCTTGTGATCGTAACCCTTAAGGCGGATCCGTATTCTCTGTGTCTGAATCATCATTTTTGGGACCTCTTAACTTTAAATATTGAGGACCTTAAAACCTGTTCCTCTATACAACCCTAACACCTGCTATAACAAAACAAACCTTACTCGATAATCTCAGAGACGACTCCGGCGCCGACGGTACGGCCTCCCTCCCTGATAGCAAACCTTAGTCCTTCTTCCATTGCTATAGGCTGGATTAACTGTACCTCTAACGCTACATTGTCTCCTGGCATTACCATCTCTACTCCCTCTGGCAATGTCACTACTCCTGTGACATCTGTCGTCCTGAAATAAAACTGTGGACGATATCCATGGAAAAATGGTGTATGCCTTCCTCCTTCATCCTTGCTCAATATATATACCTCACACTTGAAACGCTGGTGCGGGGTTATTGTGCCTGGCTTGGCTACTACCTGGCCTCTCTCTACCTCATCCCTCTTTGTGCCTCTCAACAACACTCCTATGTTGTCTCCGGCCCTTCCTTCGTCCAGCACCTTCCTGAACATCTCCAGCCCTGTGCAGACTGTCTTCTGCGTAGGCCTTAATCCTACTATCTCTACCTCGTCTCCTACGTGTATCTCGCCCCTCTCTACCCTTCCTGTTACCACTGTGCCTCTACCGGATATGCTGAATACATCCTCGATAGGCATCAGGAACGGCTTGTCTATGTCTCTCTTGGGCTCTGGGATATAACTGTCTAATGCATCCATTAACTCCCATATACACTTTGTCTTCTCCGGGTCCGTAGGATTGCTCAATGCCTCCAGGGCAGATCCCTTTATGATTGGAATATCATCTCCGGGGAACTCATACTTGCTTAACAGCTCTCTGAGCTCTAACTCTACCAGCTCTATAAGCTCTGGATCATCTACCATGTCACACTTGTTTAAAAATACCACTATTGCCGGCACACCAACCTGCCTGGCCAGAAGTATATGCTCTCTGGTCTGCGGCATAGGACCGTCATCTGCTCCTACTACCAGTATTGCCCCGTCCATCTGTGCCGCACCAGTTATCATGTTCTTTATGTAGTCTGCGTGACCTGGACAGTCCACATGCGCATAGTGTCTGTTCTCTGTCTCATACTCCACATGCGCTGTAGCTATTGTAATACCCCTCTCTCTCTCTTCCGGGGCCTTGTCTATCTCATCAAATGGCGTAAAGTCTGACCATCCCTTCTCTGCTAATACCCTCGTCACTGCCGCTGTTAAAGTCGTCTTCCCATGGTCTATATGCCCTATCGTTCCTACATTGACATGCGGCTTCGTCCGCTCAAATTTCTTCTTTCCCATGACGTTCCTCCATCAATCAAATCGCCTGTATCACAGGTAATTAGCTAATCATTAAACAATAAAAAATCAAAATCGCACCATATCTTCTCTATTATCGGACAATAGCAAACACCGAAAAGATATTAGTCAAGCCGCAGAGACCTACCAACGATAATGAGCAAAGGCCTTGTTTGCCTCAGCCATACGGTGCGTATCTTCTTTCTTCTTAAATGCGCCACCACGCTTGTTATATGCATCCAGTATCTCTCCGGCAAGGCGCAGTGCCATAGACTTCTCTCCCCTCTTACGGGCAAAACCAACAAGCCACCTGATGGCCAATGCCTGCCTTCTTTCCTGCCTTACCTCAACCGGAACCTGATAAGTAGCGCCACCAACACGTCTCGATCTTACCTCTACTACAGGCTTTATATTTTCCATTGCCTGTTCAAAAATCTTAAAAGGATCGTCCTTAGTACGGTGCTCTATAGTATCCATGGCCAGATAAAATATTTTCCTGGCAACACTCTTTTTCCCTGCTCCCATCAAGCCATTAATAAACTTTGCAACAAGTACACTGTTATACTTGGGATCAGGAGAAACAACCCGTTTTGGAACCTCTCTTCTTCTTGGCATCTCTTCCTACCTGTGAAAACTCAACAATTTCTAGACAATTACAAACCAACCATCCCAACCCATACCAAAGACCACTATTCAACCTTCATCTATGTACGGGAGAAATACTACCTCTATTTAGGACGCTTAGTACCATACTTAGACCTAGCCTTGCGACGATCTTGAACTCCAAGGGTATCCAAGGCACCACGAATAACATGATACCTGACACCAGGAAGGTCCTTAACACGACCTCCTCTAATCAAGACCACTGAATGCTCCTGTAGGTTATGTCCAATACCAGGTATATAAGACGTGACCTCCATCCCATTAGTGAGACGGACACGTGCAACCTTTCTGAGAGCAGAATTAGGCTTTTTGGGTGTAGTAGTATAAACCCTAGTACAAACTCCACGCTTCTGTGGACATGACTCTAATGCCGGAGCCTTAGTCTTTTTCTTAATCTTCTTACGTCCCATCCGGACAAGCTGGTTAATGGTAGGCATCTTGTCTCCCTAAACTTCTTCCCGCCGACCTCAACAGTACAGCAGGATATTAATTTGTAACATAATAAACATTAAACACAGCAAGGCACCCCTTTTCGCTCCCCCCGAACTGAGGCCAGAGCGAGGAATGCCAAAACATAAGCTCGGATTTAATACTTGTTTCCTTGGCAGTTGTCAAGCCCCTCTTTTATAACTAGCCAAAATAGTCTTAAAAAAACCCTTATGGGTTATCTATTTTTCGGATACAAAGCCACGACATTAAAGACCATCCAAAACATGTCATGACTTTTATTGAGAGGCTTATTATGATAAAAGGAACAAACCAATTCCTTCTACACAATTTTATTAGTCTATACAGGAGTAGGCTCTATGTCAATGCAAAAAAATACAAACTCTAAATTGATTTTAGCTGTGGACATCGGAAACACCAATACAGTAATAGGCATTATAAAAAAAAGAGAAATAATAGCCAGCTGGAGAATACCTACAAACACCTCTACGACTTCTGATGAAATGGCTGTCATACTAAAGGGATTATTCTCTCTAGCATCTTTAAAGCTAAAAGATATTCAGGGGATGATTATATCCTGTGTAGTCCCTCCGCTATCATCTATCTGGCAGAATCTGTCCAATCAGTATCTTGGTCTCCAGGCATTAACTATAAGGCCAGACAGCCCTATAGGCATTAAGATAAGTTACAAAAGACCCTTTGAGGTCGGATCAGACAGGCTGGTAAACTCTCTGGCTGCATTTGAATTATATTCAACCTCTGTGATAGTTGTAGATTACGGTACAGCAACCACATTTGACTGCATATCTGACAATGGAGAATATCTAGGGGGGGCCATATCCCCCGGCATTATGACATCCACAGAGGCCCTGTTCTTAAATGCATCCAAGTTACCTAAAGTTGATCTGTCCACCCCAATAAGCTGTGCCCTGGCCCAGGACACCCCTTCTGCCATGAGGTCAGGTATCATATTGGGATTTGCAGCACTTACAGACGGCATTGTTAAAAGGCTAGAAGAAGAAATGGGAGGGACTCCCATCACAATAGCTACAGGAGGGCTTGCCAATACTGTTGCAAGGTATTCCGAAAAGATTCAAAAGGTGTTACCTGACCTTACCCTTCAGGGTCTGGCAATAGCATATGAAAGAATGTCCCCATAGAATAAAATTAACTCAATTACCAGACAAAACCCGCTTTATGGTAGTAGCAAGCTCTTTTCTGTTTAGTGGCTTCAACAGGATAGCCTTTATCCCGAGCTGTTCGACCATATCATCAGGCAGGGACATATCCGAACCAGAGTAGAAAATAACAGGGACATCTTTGACAACTTTACGAATACGCTCTATCAATTCTATGCCCTTCATATCCGACATAACCTGGGCCATAATGATCAAATCAAACCTTTCACCCTTTGACAGGAGATTTATTGCATCACTGCTATTCACAATCCCAGTCACATCATAGCCAAGAGAATCTAACGTCAGCTTTACAAGCTGAACAATCTCCTCTTTATCATCAATAACAAGTATCTTCTCTCCATTTCCGTACAAGGAATCATCTGAAGGCATATCATCTAAAGACTTCTGGTCAGACACTACAGGAAAATATATATTAAAAGTTGTACCCTTATTTAGTTCACTATCGACTGTTATATAGCCTCCATATCCTTCTACAATCCCCTGCACCACAGAGAGTCCAAGCCCTGTCCCCTCATCTCTGCCCTTAGTTGTAAAATACGGCTCAAATATGTGATTCTTTATCCTGTCATCCATACCATGGCCTGTATCTCTTATAGTTAGACACAGGTATTTACCTTCCTGCACATTATGGAATTTTGCCTCTTTTTCATCAACAACAGCTGAACGGAGAGATACAAATAATTTCCCCCCAGAATCTCTCATGGCATGATAAGCGTTTGTACACAGGTTCAATATAATCTGATGTATCTGGGTTGGATCACACAGGACAGGGCCACATGTTGGATCTATATCCTCATGCAGTTCTATATTGGCCGGCAGGGAGGCCTTAAACAGCTTCAATGCCTCTTTAATAATTGGCTGGATAACCAATATCTGTCTTTTTTGTTCCCCTTTCCTGCAGAATGTAAGTATCTGGTGAATAAGGTCCTTTGCCCTCTGTGCCGCCTTTAATACCTCTGCCAGATAACCCCTGCCCTTGGAATCCTCTGGCATCCCTAACATGGCCAATTCTGTATAGCCAATTATTGGACTCAGCATATTATTAAAGTCATGGGCTATGCCGCTGGCCATTGTACCTATTGCCTCCATCTTTTGTGCATGACGTAACTGTTCCTCAGCACGTCTCACCTCTGTAATGTCACGCACAATACCCAACGCCACCTTTTTGTTACCTAATTTCAGAATATTGGCATTTATCTGAACGGGGATATTCTCGTTGGTCTTTCCCTTAACATACATTGTATGCAATTTGATCTTGCCTGTTTTTAAAAAATCCTGAAAAACTCTACTATATTCTTCAACATACTCATCTGGAACCAACTGCAGAAAATGCATCCCCACCATATCTTTTTCAGGGATGTTAAGAAGTGTAGTAGCCTTTTTATTCGATTCCAGTATCTTTCCATTGGCTACATCCACAAGGAATATTGCATCATTGGCCGAATGAATCAAACGCCTATACTTGTTCTCCGATTCTCTAAGTCTATTCTGGATTTCCCTTTTAATCGCTCGGGTTCTCAGGGCATCTATGCCAAATGCCAGATCATCCGCCAGCTCAGAAAGCAAACTCATTTCTTCCTGATCAAATGCATCAGGGTCTGCCGAATAAATAGTTATCACTCCAAGGACATTATCCTCATATATTAAAGGAATGCCCATACAGGACGCATATCCGCGTTCTATCGCATCTTTTCTCCATGGCTCAAACATGGGATCAGTCAACACATTATGACATATAACTGGAGCACGTGTCCTGATAGCAGCACCAGCTGGCCCCCTGCCAAGCCTGTTATCCCCCCAGGAAACCTTTATTTTACTCAAATATCCAGCTTCATAACCACTGTTGGCTACAGGCCTAACAGTCTTCTCCTCATCATCTTCAGGGATACCTACCCATGCCAGCCTATATCCACCTGTATTTACAATTAACTCACATACCTTATCCAAAAGCTGCTGTTCATCGTTTGTACGGATAAGCTCCTTATTAACTGCTGACAAGGTCTTTAGGGCGCGGTTAATCTTTTCAAGTTCCTTCTCCGCCCTTTTTCTACGGGAAATAT